>Ga0315914_1000897_pt1 | contig 41698 bp, 27 predicted proteins | sample MpolenodulesMG_FD_203920 | JGI IMG/M metagenome (GOLD analysis project Ga0315914, IMG submission 203920) | Medicago polymorpha root nodule microbial communities from Los Angeles, California, United States - elongated nodules | ecosystem: Host-associated > Plants > Roots > Nodule | place: USA... | reverse complement strand
AGCACACTAGGAGTTCTATAAATAGAACCCTAGTGCTGAAGTTTTTGGTTACACGTCTTGAAGAAACCCTAGCTCTCTGAAACTTCTGATTCCTTGGCTAGCACCGAGTTTTGGAGGAGCACCGTTCATGTGGACTTGCTAGAGGCTTTGCTGCTTGCTGCTTGCTTTGTTGTGATCGAGATTCCAGTTTCGAGCTTTCAGATTCCACACTTCGAGGTAACAATCGAATCACTGATTCATGTGTAAATTCGTAATGATTCAAGGAAAGAAAATCGAAAATTTTATCCGCTGCTTTATTCTGTAAACATTCGATTTTCCTTCAGGCTATTTGTTAAGTGTTTTTTGGCATTATTACTTTTTATTAGTTTTAAAAATTTTAAAAAAAACTAAAAAAAAAATATTAACAAAAGAGAAGGGGTGGAAGTAAATTAATTTATAATAAAAATCTAAATATCTGCAAAATAGTTTACCTTTGTTCCCTTTCACTTTTTGGTTTATATACAAAGTGACAAACAACTTCTAAAATTGACACACAAATGTGGTAGTTTAGGTTTGAATACAAATGAAGGTGTCCAACATAGCGATATCGGCATTAAACCTAAACTGATTTTTTTTCTTGTAGCGTTAAAATCTTTTTAAAACAAATCTTTGCTAAAAACAAAAATTTACACTTCATAGTAACTTGATTGAAAATCCAATAAAATTTAAAAGGACTACAGAATAATTGAACCCATTATTGATTTTCTCTTACCAGATATATATGATGTCAATAGTTACACAAACTGATTGTTTAGTTTGGAATTTCAAAACCATCAAATTGGTCTTTGTCTTTATAACCAACCACTCTCAAACTAGTCTCTGACTTTATTAATGTCTTGAAATAGTCTCTTTCTTTGGCAAATGTTTCTCAATTTGGTCCCTCACTCTACTAACAGGGGGACCAATTTGAGAAATGTTTGACAAAGACATAGACTATTTTGATATATTAGTAGAGTCGGAGACTAATTTGAGAGTGAGTTACAAAGACAGAGACCAATTTAGTGGTTTACTCTAAAGTGAATTGCTATAGAATGTCTAAGACAGATATTGAGCCATATATTAGATAATCAAACTATTTATTATGTTACAAATTAATGTAAGAAAGTTTCTTTGATCGAAATTCTTAAAATTTTCCTAGTTTCTTTGATCTATATATTGAGGTTTAGCAAGAAGTAAAAACACTGAGATAAACCAGAATACTACTTTGAGATCTCTCACTTTTCAATATATATGCATACACTACAAAAGAACTGAGAAGAAAATTAAATGAATAAAGACTTATGTACTAAGCTAAGAACAAAATTTTATCATAATAGTTAATCTTTCTTTAATCATTTCTTCCATTTTGTCACTGTTACTGTGATCCTGTATATTTTAATGTTACTCCTATGCATGATAAAACTGTATGAACACTTTCTTATGAACAAAAGGAGGGATAGTATCGCCAAAGCTGTCTGAAGAGATGAAGTCAGAAGTTAATATGAGTCGAATGTCGCTATAATGGAGTCCATCATTCGCGACAATGTCGATATGTTTACTCTATTCCAGTTATGCCTTTGTCATTTGTCTGTAAAACACATTGGCACAGTTTAGATAAACAATTTAATGCATGTAAAATCACTTATAGATAAAGATAGTTTCCATACCTATTCCCAGCCTTGATTTACGACCAGATTGCCGCCGCACTTTGTTTTCGTTCCAACCTAACAACTCATCGTTTTTATTTGTTTGGATCGTAGTTGGTACTGATTGTTCCACAGGTTCACCATGGTTTCCGTGGTCCTGTCAAAAATTTTGTAAAGAAAATAAGATGCAAGCTAATACCTATCTTGATCAATATCATACAACCGACAAAGGCCACTTATGATATTTTGACATAGCAATATTCTGAAAGTTATGATTCACAAAGGCCTAAATACTGTCATCTTGTGACTGCAAAATGCGAAAATGAATACGATGCAATTGGGATATCAAACTTACCTGTGGATTCATTTGAGCATCTGGTTTGTCTGTGAGATCAAAATCCATGAAGTAATTGGAATGGTATATATCAGATACATCAAACGATTCTACATTACGACCCTGCTGCTTTTTTACTACACGCTTGGAGGTCTCATCGTCATGGCTTGTGTTGTAATTATGTCTTCTTTCCGAAACTTCCATCCCGTGTTTCGTTAAATCATATGTGCCTTTTGCAAAAGTTGGATCCATTGCACTGATTTTGCTTCTTGATCCATCTGATAAAATGGACGAAGCATCCGGTTTTCTACTTTTCGCCCATTTAAAGCCACTAGATCCTGAGACTGGTACTGGTCCCGAGTATGCACTATAGCCATTGTAAGCATTTGACTTTTGTGCAGCCTGATCTGATTTTGAATCAAACAAATGTTTTTGTTGCTCTTTGTGCACAGGTCCTACTTTTCCTTTTGTATGATGTGCTTTACCATCATCGCATTTACGAGCGTTTTGAGAAATATTCTGCATTTCCTTCACAAAGAAGAAAAACAAGTAAATAAAAATCAGTTATTTTCTTCAATTACGGATCACAGTAAATAGGAATTTGTTCAAATTCTGCTACACTACAATTCTATAGCACTGCAATAGCCTGAATTTGATATCACTCTGTACTAAATAGCATGTCACGGAAAAATAGCAGTTCATTCAAATTCCGCTATGCTACAGTATTATAGTGCCAATATAGCCGTTATTTGACAACACTGACTAAAAAATACCTCTTTCAAAGCTGGTTTGCCGGCACTGTTAGGATCCTGAAGAACTTTATGGACCCGTCTTTGCCTTCCTGATGTTACAGCCTCGCGCTCTCGTACTTTACCTCCATTCTTTTTCCTGAGGGTGACATGTAGACACTTTAGTCACAAAAATTGGAAATAAAGTACATAGTTTCACTAGAAAACCATGAGAAGGTAGACTATCTGTTTTCGATAATTTGATTTACTACAAATACAAAACTTTCAAAGTGATTAATGTTTTAAACGAATATCCAAAACCATAAGAAGATTATGAATAATATTGATATTAAAATAGAATGAGTGATTTATCCTTTAGGTTTAGATACAGACTTTTATCACTTCAAAGGTTCTTGCAAGTTCTCTAGCGTCAGAAGTGTTATAATACAAAGAAATGATTTTTGGATATCAGAATTTTGACGTCAAATATAGTGTACTTTGGTTTTTGTGTATTTTGGAAATGTTTTTGAGTCGTAGAAGCTAAAAACCAAGTGAGAGATTGAGATAAACGTATACGGTGTCGCATAAGGTGTCGATATTTTAGATGTTCAAATAACACAATTGTATATTATATCTCAAGTGGTCTAGTAATTACTAATTAGGTTGTGGTCCTTGAAGATAATACATCCTTTAAGTTTCGTTTAATATGAAAAACATATAATATAACTAGATTAATGAATAAGGCTCAAGTCAGGAAAAAAAATTCAAGTAAAGTAATATCTATACCATGACAATTTTCAAAGAGTGGATAAGATTTTAACAATTTACCTGTTCGCATCATCCCGGTTTTTAGCATCCATTTCTTTGCTTGGTATATACTTTGGAAGGAGTGACGGGTTACAAGCATATGGCGCAGTGTTGAAATACTATAAAAGGTACAGCATGAAACATAAAATCAGAATCAACAGCGACCAAGCATCGTAAAAATAACATATTCAGAAAAACAATCATGAAAAGCACACAAGCAACATCATGCAGTTAATGCACAAAATTAAATCATGCAAACACCAGTAAGATTGTATTCAAATCAAATTTAATCAGTATGAACAGTCAATGTAAATATATTTGACGGTGTAAATTTTTCACACAGACAGTGTTTAAACTCATATAGATATTCTATTGAAATTGGGAGAAAAGTAGAATGCACAAGGAATTTACCTCGGACATAAGTGCAGAGGAGGCAGTACCACGTTTGGAAGGATCAACGGAGAGTAAGGTCTGAAGTAGGCTCACAGCAGTTGCAGGAAGAAAACCTTGACACCTCTCCTCAAGGGAGCTTTCGTAACTAATCTGAGGCTTAAACATTGTTGCAAGCGGAAGCTTATTCTTTTTCCAAAACTCTTCAGGTGGAGATCCACAAAGCTTAAATATTTTGTGCAATTGTTCCACCTGTAGATAAACGCATCATTTGCAGTGTTGTCGATTGTAAATAGTGGAAAATTGTGGTTTGATCAAATTCTGCTACACAATGCTATAATGCCGCTATATTGTAACATTTTGTACCAAAAAGTGTATGGCGGAACAATAGTGATTTGTTCAATTTCTGCTACACTATTGAGTTAAAACGCCACTATAGCCGGACATTTAACAACACTTATTATTTGATTTTCTCAATTATTAGTTATCTTAAAAGGACTAAATTTGTTGTATATGAGGATGAGTAATGTAATACCTCAGTTCTCCCCTTAAGGATGGGCTTCCCCAGAAAAAGTTCAGCAAACACACACCCTACACTCCACAGATCCACCGTAACTCCATAGTTTGTTGATCCCATCAAAAGCTCAGGAGGACGATACCATAGAGTCACTACACGACTTGTTAAAGGGTGCTTGCTATTTGGGCTAACAGTATTTGCTAATCCAAAGTCCCCTATCTTGAGAATGCCTTCATTGTTAACTAATATATTTGATACTTTAATGTCTCGATGCATGATACCTCGTAGGTGAAAGTGCTCGAGTCCACTCAATAGCTGTCTCATGTAACACTTAATCTGTTGGGGGAAAATACAATCAGTGTAAAAAGTTTAAATCAACAACAAATCCCAACCAATCGTATATGTCACTTTAAGAAAGAATTGTGATATCAAGAAATGTTGACAAACCTGTGAGTCTGTGAACTTGACATCAGGGTTAGATAATAGGCCAGCAAGATCATGCTCCATGTATTCAAATACAAGGTATATACTGTTTGATAGTTGTGAAGTGATTATACCCTCTAATTTCATGACGTTTGGGTGATCAAGTGTGCGGAGGATTATTATCTCCCGTGCCATGAACCGAATGCTCTCGTGTTGAAGTGTGTCCAAACGCACCTTCTTTAAGGCAACCATCCTCCCTGTCTCGACTTCACGTGCTTGGAAAACACTGCTATATGTGCCTTGTCCAACCTACATTGACATAAATACACATTAAAACAAAATATAAAGATGGTAAATTGATTAATGTTTACCAAAGAATGGCAATAAGGCCAAGAAATCATAGCTTACAGAATGTGAAATTTATCATGGTCAATCAAAGAGAAGAAACTTTGCAGCAATGATACACATAATTAACATGATATTAGGGTCTAAAGGTTTTCTCTGCCTTAAACTTTGGTAGGTAAACCATAATTCTAAATTGTGGTCTGCAATTGCAATTGCGGCTGCAACATAAAGGTTTTTGACGTCCCTGTCATGACATTGCAACCGCACGTACACGCCTGCATTTATCCACAATTTGCTACCCCCTCATCCTTAATTATTTTCTATAAAAGAACATAGGAATTTAGGGTTTTAAGTAAAGTCTGCAGCCGCGATCTGGGATCAACATTACAGCTTATGTTGTGGTCGAAACCCCAATGCAGCCGCGATCTGAGATCAACATTACAGCTTATGTTGTTGTCGAAACCCCAATGCAGCCGTGGTTCTCGGGAATTTCAAGGTTTTCTCTACCTCGGTCTCATGAGCTACAAACCCTCTCATCCTAAATTTTTTCTATAAATAAAATATACGAATCCAATCGCGACATAATAGTTTTTTTACGTTGTCAAAATCGCAATGTGACTGCGATAGAGGCCGCATCCGAATGTGATTCTCTACAATATCGATAATCATAACCATTACACAACAATTTCAAACCTTGGGAAATTCATGCATGAAGGTGGAAAATGGGGAGGGGTGTGATAAGCAAAACAAAAATACCTTATCTAATTTCTCAAAAGCATCGGTTTTGAGAGGGACCAAACCATGAATGGCTTCACTAGCAACAGAAGTAAGCCAAGAAGGCCAACCAGCAGCAATCTGTTCACCTTCAGCAAACCTATGTGAACCAATCCTCACATTCAAATCACCCTTTTTCCACTCCTCGGGTTTCGTGTCAACCGGATGTTGTGTCACAACCCCAGAATGTTGTCTAGAATGTTGTCCTCTAGAAGAATGAGCAGAAGCCTCCACCACCATGCTTCTACCTGAACCATTGCTTCTTTTTCGAGAAGAACTCGAATGAACGTAAGGTCCAACTGGAGAAAGCGTATTGCTTTCTCCGGTCAGAGCTTTCTTGGAGTTTACACAACCCATTTAGATAACTCGGAAGCGGGTTGTTTCCGCTTCCGAGATAAGAAAATGGCAAAGTCAGAGAGGAAAAAGAATAATATCTAGAAACAGCAACATCGTAAAAGAAACAAGAAATGGTTGTTTTTGTTTTCTGTTTGTTTTTTCTCTCTCTTCTTGAAATGCAAAGTGCAATACAATCCAACCCTTTTTTTGTCTTTCTCTCTCTGTCTTGGAACTGGAGAGAGTGAGTTGCGAGATCTACGGAGGATTTTGGAGGATGAGAGGAATTTGTGGGACATGATGATGTCTGCATTGTTGTTATGTTGTGTCTTTTGATGTTGTAAGAGAAAGAGAAAGAAAAAAGAGAAAGTTTTAATGTAACCGTTGGAAAAGGCTGTGATATTGTTTTCTTTCTCATTTGGTGGTTGTTCTTTCCATAAAGAGATCAGAATCATCAGATGGTTACTTACTGCTGTCCAAGCCTAACATAGTGAAATACTCTTCTTGTTTACATTTTTTATTTCATTAAAGATCTATTTTATTTTTTATCTTTTAACAAATGTTACAAGAACATTGTTTAAGAAATGGTTAATTATTGTTTTAGGTTTTATAATTTCATTCAATAATAGTCTCCATAAACTTTTTGATCTTGAATTTTGGTCCTTGCTGTTAACTTAAGCTGACATGACATTGCCACATGGTCAATTTCAATTATTAGGAATTTACTGGAGGTGTACATGTGGACATGAGATATATTGATCTAAAATAAATTAAAAGAAAATGATATTTTAAAAGGTGGAAATTAATTGGGTCGACTATCATCTCCTCTAATTGAGTTGAGAAAAATTATCACTACTACCTTAATTGGATCAAATGTCACCCCTCATAAATTGGGTTAAGAAAAAAGATCAATAATCCTCTGATTAGATCAATTGTCTTCTCCTCTAACCAGGGTTAAGGAAAATTACCAATACTACTCTAATTGGGTCAAATATAATCTCTTCTAAATTGGGTTGAGGAAAATAATTAGTACTCCCGAATTGGCTCGATTGTCTTCTCCCCTAATTAGGTTGAGGGAAATTATCAGTATTTCCTAATTGGGTCGATTGTCATCTCCCTTAATTGGGTTTAGTATCCCCTAATTGGGTCGATTGTCTCTCCCCTGCAAATATTCTTAATTTGGTCTACTTTCATCTCCCTTGTTTGGGTTTAGGAAATGTCAAGTATCCCATAATTGGGTTGATAGTCTTCTATTGAGGAAAATCATAAAATTCTTCATGATGTTTTTAGATAATAAACGTAATTAAATATAGGGTTAATAGTGTTTTACCCCCTGTAATATAGGTCATTTCCGGTTTTTCACCCTATAAATTTTTTTTTCATCCTTGTAAAAAAAATTAGTTTTGGACTTTGATGGCAAATTTCGCCCCCTGTAATTTGAGCAAATTTCGGTTTACCCCCTGCCACATTAGCGAATATGCACGTCAAAAGGCTTAGGGGATATTTTTTTAAAAAAAAAATACAAGGACCGAATAAAAAAATATTTGCAGGGGGCAAACCCGGAAATGGCCTATATTACAAGGGGGTAAAGCACTATTAACCCTTAAATATAAGATCATAATGATTTTGATATGTTTTGTTTTCTAGCAAATTTCTTTGAGTGTTCTTTGGAACCGGATATTACAAATGCACACATTAAAAATATTCAAAGAACAATGAATTTGAACATTAGGATGTGTTAAGATGGACTTCAAACAAATTGATTTAAAAAATAAACAAAAAGTACTTGATCAGAATGAGATCACAAGCATCTCATCAACACATCAAAATGAAGACATGATAAACCAAGGAAATATAAGACTAGATGAGTCTCATGTCAATTAAGGAATGAACAAAATTCTTCATTCTCATAAACCAAGATGAGAGAATGGATATCAAAAGCACTTCAATTTTCATATCAGTGAAACCTGAATGTCAAGTCAAAATACTTCAGATCAAGTCCAAACAAGGCATCAAGTTCAAAGTCCAGATGCAATCTAGGTGTTAAACCCAACTCTGTTGGAGAAAAACTATCGCTTGTCACTTGCAACAGGGAAATTTCTCTCCAATCTCGAGCAATATCGACGTTTGGTTGGGTTGTTGATTTATTTATGTTTCACTCAACCTAAGATGTCATATAGTATCCACAATTTATCTCAATACATATAACAACCTAGAACAGAATATTAGGAAGTTGCACTTCAAGTAGTTCGCTTCTTAAAAGGTAATCCAGGACAAGGAATATATTTGGGTAGTGCATGTGACTTACATCTCCAAGGTTGGTGCAACTCAGACTGGGCCAGTTGCCCTTGACACAACATTATGTCAATGGATGGCTATTGGCTAGTGTTGCTTGGTAACTCTCCTATTTCTTGAAAAACAAAGAAACAACATACTTTCTCTCGGTCCTCTACTGAGGCAGAATATAGTTCCCTTACAACTACTACATGTGAGCTAAAATGGTTAAAGGGGATCCTCTCCAACCTAGGAGTTGCTCATGATAAACCCATGAGTATTCACTATGATAGTCATGGCAGCCTTACACATTGCAAAAATTATTGTGTTCCATGAACGTACCAAACATATTGAAGTGGACGGTCATTTTGTTCGGAAAAAGTTCTCAAAATCAATATATGTCACACTCATGTCTCTATTACAACTCGTCTTTACTACAATTCAACTTGCAGATATATTTACGAAGGCATTGAGAAAAATGTAGTTTCAGCCCTTCCTTGACAAGTTGGGCATTCAAAATCTTCATGCTCCATCTTGAGGGAGGGTATTAGATTCTAGGTAACTCTTTATGAGGCAAATAAGATTAAGAGGAAAATGGTTTGTGGTTGCAACAAGATTCAGAAGACTGGCAGTCCGGAAGGTGGCTGCAACATACGATTGGGATATCAATAAATTATGTTATGGCTTTAAAATGAATGGAAAATAAAAAAAATTAGAATGACATTTAATTTTTCCAAATTTACCCTTATATCTTAAAAATATATATTGCATTAGCAGGGCAAGTCCATGTTTATATGAGAACACTACCTTACGTTCAATGTGTGGGTGCATAAATGATACATATCAAGATAGTCAGATACTATAGACTTTGCAGCCACCACCCTACCATGATAGCTCTCCCATTCCACCACCCTACTATTGACTTTAAGGCCAACAAGCCACCATGTTTGACAATATCTATTTTACTAGATTGTGTTTCCATTGATGTATTAATTATTATTACTATTTCAACTACAATCTTGCTTCTAGGATTGCTATAAATAAAGTCACTTCCTTCATGTATCGTCATTCATTGAAATATATAAAAACTTGAGTTTCTCATTTGAGAGTTAGAGAGTGGATTCTCTCTTGGTTTCTGAGCCATTTTGGCATCAGAGCAAGGTTCCAAATCTGGAGTTGAATTTGAGTGAAAGAATCAACGGAAAGTTTGAGTTTTCTAAGGGTGTTCTTTAATAAAAAGAGCTGACACCCTCAAAACTCTACTTTGTGGCTATTTTTTGCAAAACTAACGCCGTCATTGCGTTCGGAAGGCCAAAAAACTTTGGACTGAAGGTTTTTGTCACCAACAGAGCCTCCACAAGCCGCGAAACGCCTCATCAGAATTCTCGCCGGACCACCATCTACCGCCACGCACCACCGCCAAAAGTCAAGAGGTTGAAGACGACCAGTCAGCAGCCACATCAGCTGCCACATGTCGCTTTTAACCACTTACGTACTGCCACGTGTCAACAAGACACATCACCCCTTGCTTGTCCAGTCACCGACAAGTCAGCCACCACATCCGTGCCACATAATCAACCAGTCACCCAAATTTTCCAAAAATTACATATTTGCCCCAAAACTTTTCCTAATTACATATTTGCCCCAAAATTTTCTAAAATTATAAAGTTACCCCTTTACTTTCAAAAAATTCAGAATTACCCCTGTGTTTTTTGAAATTGCAAAATTGCCCCTATTCTTTCTGGAATTACAATTTTACCCTTGTGTTAAAAATTGTATTTTTTAGGAAAGCCTTCAATGACACCAAAAATATAATCTAAATTCTTTTTGTTTAATGACACCAACAACGATCTTTATTATAAAAGAATTGTTTAAGGGTATAATTGGGATAATGAAAAAGTAAGAATAAACATACTCATCTAGTTTGTTACACTTTTTAAATGATAAAGGGAAAAAATCAGACATATATATATTCATATCGTGTTTGTTACATTTTTTTTAATATTTAAACTTATTCTTATCTATTTATTACATGTGTTATTTGTATTCAAAATTGAGGGCATTTTTGGAAAGAAAAATCTAGCCCAAAAGAGTTAAAAGGGATTGTTTTCTTTATATATAGTATAAATATTTATATAAAAAAATTCTAAATAAAATATCGTTTGTAATTTATACATAAATTTTTTTATAAAATATCATTGATAATATACTAGCGTTGGAGCGCAAAAAAAGAGCGGAAAGATGGACACGTGAATGCCGATCTTCCCGCTAGCATATATAGTAGTATAGATTAGCGAAAAGGCAGACATTGACGTGGTCATCTATCTGTTTTTCTGTTACACTTATAGTAAGAGAATAAAATATTTTTGACAAATAAAAATCAAGATAAGAATTTTTGTTATGGATTTTTTTTATGAAAATTTTTCTACTATTATTGATTGTTTATCCTATTATTTTGGATTATTTCTATTTTGATAAAATTATTAAAAAAAACTCATTTTTGAATTTTTATTTTAAATAATGTTATAAAATTAATAACATAATTTAAATGAAAGTTAAAAAGGAAAGAAAAAGTCAAGCCAATATTTTTGATGTATTCCACGCTTTTGAAGTTTTAAAAGCAACACAAAATAATGTGGCCTGATGTACAATAAAAGCGTGGTTAGAGGTAGGTTAGTCCACGGTTATTTACAAGATGCATTCTAATAAGCAAATGCCACGCTTTTGAGTAGTGGCTAAATAACCGTGGCTTATAAGGAATAGGCAACGCTTTGGTAAATCCCACGCGAATTGAACCGTGGCATAAAAGGAATAGACGACGTTTTTTCCTAGCTACCGAACAATCCGTAAAAGCTTATCAGCCTATTAAACCTTAGGTCACGCTTTTTGAGCCGTGGCCTAATGTGCCGTTGCCTAAAGTCAAAAATGGTGTAGTGTTTAGTGCTATTGTCATAAACAATTCCTATTATGCTTTATGCTCTGTGGTTGCAGTTTAATCTGATCTTCTACAGCAGAAAAGAATTATTCTATTTTATAGTACTTATACTCATTTCGCCCTTTATAACAAAAAACAATGCCTCTAAGAAAAAACGACCAAACACTTGGGGAAGAAATGAGAAGACAAATCCAACAGTTACAAGAAACTGTAAATGCACAACAAACACAACTGGAAGCCAAACAAATGCAATCAGACGTTGATGAATCAAGTAGCGAATCATCATCATTAAGAAGTCATCGTCCCCAAAGACTATCATTCAGAGACAACGACATCAAGGTAGATATTCCTGATTCTGAAGGAAAGCTACATCCAGATGAGTTCGTTGATTGGCTCCAAACTGTTGAACGAGTCTTCGAGTATAAAGAGATACTTGAAGAAAAGAAAGTCAAGATCGTTGTTGTCAAATTAAAGAAACATGCTTCCATTTGGTGGGAAAATCCAAAAAACGAAGCGAGCACTTGAAGGAAAAAGCAAGATCAAGACTTGGGAGAAGATGTGTCGAGAACTAAGCAAAAAGTTCTTGCCTTCTCACCATTATGAAGATAGTTTTATTCAACTACAAAACCTTCGTCAGAAAAAACTTGTATGTAGAATAATACACTAGAGAATTTGAGAAGTTAATGATGAAGTGCGACATTCATGAAAGGAGGGAGCAAACAATAGTTCGTTACCTTGGTGGATTAAACATTGATGTTGCTCATCCATTTCAGCTCCAACAATACTGGTCATTAGACGATGTTGTTCGTTTGGCCATGCGAGTGTAGACACATTTACCCAAGAAGCATTCTTATAGGAATTTTTCCTCCACTGAGAATTCTTCTTATCCCCGCAAAACAGACAACGATCAGCCCAATACTTATACAAAACCTTCTCTTAAACCTACCACAGAAAATAACCCCAAAGCTACCAAGTGTTTCAAATGTCAAGGTTTCAGACATATAGCTTTAAATTGTCCAACACAAAGAACCATCACCATCATCAAAGGAGAAGCTTATGAAGAAGATGAACAGGAAACAACTCGAGATGAACATGAAAAAAATGTAGAGTTAGAGCCAAATTATGATGAAGAGCTCATTGTTGCTGATCATGGTGAGTCTCTGGTGATCAGACGAAGCCTACATACGATGTCAACCCAAGAAGAGAATTGGTTGAGGAAAAACATTTTTCATACACGTTGCACCACCGCTGGAAAAGTTTGTGATGTTATAATAGACAGTGGTAGTTGTGAAAATGTGGTGTCAAACTACATGGTAGAAAAGTTAGAGATGTTAAGACAAAGTCATCCTCTTCCGTACAAACTACAATGGCTTAACAAAGGTAGTGAAGTGAAGGTTATGAAGCGTGGTCTTGTGAATTTTTCCATTGGTCAAAAGTATCAAGATCAAGTTTGGTGTGATGTTGTTCCAATGGATGCATGTCATCTTCTCCTTGGAAGACCCTGTCAATACGATCATCGAGCCCATCATGATTGTTATGCCAACACATACACCTTTGTCAAAGATGGAGTAAAAATTAAGTTAACTCCATTACCATCGAGTGGACTTGATAAAAACACTAATGAGTCAAAGTCATTAGTGTCTTTAATCACTAAGACTCAGTTCAAAGAAGATGTGGATGAAGTCCAAACCATGAGCTTTATTCTAATGTTCGAAGAAAATGCAGAAATTGTCCTTCCAGTAGAAATTGAACAAATGCATAGTGAATTTCTAAATGTCGTACCGGAAGACTTTCCACAAGGATTTACGCCGATGCGAGAGATTCAACATGCTATTGACTTTATTCCTGGAGTTGTCATTCCTAATAGACTAGCTTATAGAACGAGTCCACAAGATCATGCTGAAATCACACGTCAGGTTGAAGAATTGCTGAAGAAAGGACTAATACAGGAAAGTGTTAGCCCTTGTGTTGTTCCTGCAATCTTAGTACCCAAAAAGGATAGAAGCTGGAGAATGTGTATTGATAGTCGAGCTGTCAACAAGATTACCATCAAGTATCGATTTCCGATACCTAGACTTGATGATTTATTAGATCAGTTGCATGGTGCCACCATCTTTCCAAATATTGATCTTCAAAGTGGATACCATCAAATCAGGCTTAGGTCAGGAGATGAATGGAAGACTGCATTTAAAACCAGAGATGGCTTATATCAATGGACAGTGATGCCCTTTGGGTTATTTAATGTTCCAAGTACCTTCATGTGTCTAATGAATCAAGTACTTCGACCATTCATTGGAAAATTTGTAGTGGTCTACTTTGACAATATCTTGATCTACAGCAAACACAAAGAGGAACACTTAGAGAAGCTTTGACAAGTGCTACAAACTCTTCGCGAACAAAAACTCTATGCAAATTTAAAGAAATGTTCTTTCCTAACCAATAAGGTTACTTTTCTGGAATACATAATCATTGCGGAAGGTATTCGAGTTGACCCCATCAAGGCTGAGGCCATCAATAGTTGGCCTATTCCAAATTCAATTCATGATGTGAGAAGTTTCCATGGATTAGCTTCATTTTATAGAAGGTTCATCAAGAATTTTAGCTCTGTTGCTGCCCCACTTACAGATTGCATAAAGGGAGATAAGTTCTAATGGATCGAGCAAGCACAAAAGAGTTTTGACAACCTAAAACAATTTTTGACTGAAACACCAGTGCTAGCCCTTCCCAACTTTGACCAGGTGTTCAAAGTAAGTTGTGACACCTCCAATTCAGGAATTTGTGCAGTTCTATGTCAAGAAGGTCATCATATAGCTTTCTTTAGTGAAAAGCTCAACAATGGTAAACTTAGTGATCAAGGCCGGAAAAAGGATGAGATGTAATTAGTTGAATGGTGCCATATTTCATCTCCATCTGTTTCTCTTTCTCTTTTCCAAGATGAGCTAGCCGTCTTGGACTTGTCTAGCATGGCATCACACTGTTGTTACCACCACCTCCAAGTGGATTTGCAGCCATTGTTTCTTCTTCTGGTATCGAATGTAATGAAGGAATAAAAGTTGAGGTTCCTTCTTGTTACACTTGAAGGGAAGCTATGTATATCATTTCTGAAAAATTGTTGTGTGGCTTAGCCATGCTCATTTCGCTTAGCTACACTCAGATTTCTTCAGAAATGATATAAATAGCTTCCCTTCATTTCCAGCTGAAAATCAACTACTGTAGGGGGCGAAAAACAGAGAGAAAGAAGGAGAAACACTAATTGGCAAGGATTGAAGGTGGATTAACAACAATTCTTGAGAAATCAAGGCTTGATGGCAAATCAATTCATCTCTTCTCATCTTTGTAAGGCTTCCATGACAATGGGTAGCTAATTTACCTTTTTGTTGGGATTAAATGCAATCAAACCTTTTAAGTATGTATTTCTCTTGATTACGCAATTACATAATTCTAGTTTATTCATGATATTGATGTTGTTCTTGAGTTTATTGCTTTAATCATATGATTTGAATGAATATTGAAAAGTATCTTTTAAATCTAGATTAGGATAACATCTATTGAATACTAAATTCTAGAAATAAGGTTTGGTTTTAATATTCACACAAGTATTCAATCATAATGCTTTCTTGTTGATTAATAGGTTGAGAAATTGTCGATTAATCAATACGATCGAATTCATGACGTTATTTAGACATAAATAACACTTGTCGAGCAATACGTGAAAATATTGAATAAAACTAGGATTGGTAATTCTAAACATGAGAATACATATGTAATAGGTTGATGAAGTTTAATCCCGACAAACTTATCTCTTTGCTAAACCCCAGTTTATTTATTGCATTAAAGTTCAATTAGGTTTTCTAAACAAACAAGTTATAAACCCATCACTTACAACGATATTGATTGCTGAACGGCTTAAATATTGCACTAGTTCCTGAGGAGACGATATATAAATACTTACTTTTGATTGATAGAAAAATACTACATCACTTAGATACTCAACATATGATAAAGAATTTTATGCAATTGTGCGAGTCTTGCAACGTTGGAGTCATTACTTGTTAAATAAAGAATTTATTCTTTATTCTGATCATGAAGCCCCTCAAGCATTTGAATTCTCAACAAAAGATCAATCGCAGATATGACGCTTGGAGTGAGTTTTTACAAGCTTATCCGTTCTTACTTAAACATAAGGCATGAGTTCAAAATGTTTTTGTAGATTCTCTTAGCAGGCATCATACCCTACTTGCTACTATGCAAACGAAAGTAATTGGATTTGAGACGGTCAAGGAGTTACACAAAGATGATCCAGATTTTCAAAAGTTTTGGAATGCCACTGATTTACAATCCTCTCAGGACTGCGACAGACATGAGGGATTTTTGTTCAAAAGATAAATCTTATGTATTCCTCAGTGCTCTGTACATGAAGCTATTATTTGGGAAGCCCATGATGGAGGATTAGCATGTCATCTTGGACGAGATAAAATTGTTGCTTTAGTGAAAGAGAATTTCTATTGGTCAAGACTTGAAAGAGATGTTTACAAACATATTCAAAGATGTCGAGACTGCCATTTGGCCAAGGCCAAAAGCCAAAACACTGGTTTTTATATGCCACTCCCTGTTCCAGAAGCACCTTGGGAAGATGTTAGCATGGACTTTGTCCTTGGATTGCCTCGAACTCAACGCTAGAAGGATTATGTAATGGTAGTTGTGGATAGATTTTCAAAGATGACTCATTTCATCCCATGCTAGAAGACTAATGATGTCGTTCAAGTCGCTGACTTATACTTCAAGGAAATTGTCCGTCTTCATGGAATTCCAAAAATCATCACTTCAGATAGGGATGTTAAATTCTTAAGTCATTTTTGGAGAACCTTATGGAGGAATATGGGTACTAAATTTCAGTTCAGTAGTTCTAGTCATCCCCAGACAGATGGACAAACTGAAGCTGCTAACAGGATTGTGGGAAACCTATTTCGGAGCTTTGTCGGTAAAAACCTAAAACAATGGGATCTCATATTGGCACAAGTTGAATTTGCATACAATAAGTCAACTAATCAACCTACGGAAAAATGTCCTTTTGAAGTGGCATACGGAACTCGACCACACAGTCTGTTAGACTTGACTCCATCATCAGATAAACATCAGTATAGTGCATATGCAGAAAGCAGAGCAAAAAAGATCAAGAAGCTGCATGAACAGGTTCGGCAACGGATAATTAAGCAAAATTCAAGATACAAAACTAATCGTAACTAGCACAGAAGACAACAAATCTTTAAAGTTGGAGATTTGTTATGGATACATTTGCGCAAAGAACGATTTCCCAAACAACCAAATGTCAAGTTGTCACCAAGAGTTGATGGTCCCTTCAAAATAGTACAAAAATTAATGACAATGCTTACAAGTTAGAGCTTCCAAGAGCCTATGGTGTCTCAGTAACCTTCAATGTTGCCGACCTTTCACCATATCTGGATGATGAACTAGATATAAACTCGAGGGCGAATTCAATTCAACCCGAGGAGGATGGTACATATATCAAGACAATCAGATACTATAGACTTTGCAGCCACCACCCTACCATGATAGCTCTCCCATTCCACCACCCTACTATTGACTTTAAGGCCAACAAGCCACCATGTTTGACAATATCTATTTTTACTAGATTGTGTTTCCATTGATATATTAATTATTATTACTATTTCAACTACAATCTAGCCTCTAGGATTGCTATAAATAAGGTCACTTCCTTCATGTATCATCATCCATTGAAATATATAAAAACTTGAGTTTCTCATTTGAGAGTTAGAGAGTGGATTCTCTCAGTTTCTGAGCCAATAAGATTTTTTTTTTATTTTTTTTAGGAATGGTGGGTGGGTAAGATTGAAACTAAGGATTGTGGTAACCATTTATTAAAGAAGACATGAGGGTAAATTTAGAAAGATAAAGTCATACCACATTTTTCTTCTTCAGAAATCACCATACCATAATTTATTGATATCCATATATGTTAGTATTTTATACTATATAGTGTATAGATATTTGTTTTCCCTTTCTTCAAAAAAATAAGATATTTGTTTCGAATATATGTACTAAATTGGAGAGGTGCCCCTGGTAGATGACAAAAGGTCCCAACTGAACGAAGTGTCACATTCGTTTCATTTCTCAGTGGAAGGCTTGGACTTAAGAGTTGGCATGGAGCTATCAAACACCTTTCATACCAGCTCACAAACACACACATGGTTGTTATTTGAACAATCGTGATAATTTTTGGGACAACTATAAAATTATAAAGAAAAATAGATATTGATACGGAAATCAAAGCAATAGAGAGAAAATAAAAATATAACGTGAGTATAAAAGAAAAAATTGTAAAAACTAGTTGTGCAAATATCATTTCTCATAAATTAAATACTAATTTTAGAGAAAGGATAACTAAACTCAAATCCGAACACAATAGATCCTTCTCTATGTTCAACACCATCTCTCGCCGGTTTCTCCCTTTAGCCACCGGCATCATAACCTCTCTCCCTGATCACCGCCATCATCACTGGCATTGTCTTTTCCTCGATCTGCCCTATTTTCAACAATCACCAACCCGTTTTGAGCCGGCTCAAAATACTTGAAGCAAACATAACTCATCAGTACCTTATTATACTCAGATTTCATCATTTAAAGTTTACAAGATTTCAATATAAATATAACAATCAAGTCTTAATCTTTTTTTCTTTTGAACAGAAAAATTTATTTAATAACCAGATTCCTGCTCAAGACGATCAGAGACCGATGATTAAGAGATTACAAAAAAACGTTGTATATAGGCGGAACACCCGAAATAAACACTCATACACACAATACCTAACCAGACCATAATCTTATTCAATCATGTGGAAATAGCCACACAAATAAATCCATTCAAGATAAAAACATTGGCAAAAAATACTTCATTCAACTTCCATAACATACAAAGAAGTTCAAGCATGTCATGCCAGCTTTTCAATTTTATTTATACTCTAGAACTGTCCCTACAAGGAATACATTTGACAGTACCAAGAGCATCATGGTTTATAAATTTATAAAAATAATATTGTCCATAGATCAGTTGAAATGATCTTCATACCTGTGAACAACATCTTATACAAAAGCAATTCCATATTTTCAATGTACAAAAGGTGTTACATACAAAAGAAAACTAGCAAACAATAAACATGCATTGACCATTGCCAATTCTTACTACCAAAATGATCATCTAGACAAATTCATTCTGTAACAAGTGTATTGTATTCACCATTGACCATTAACTCGAAACGCAAACTTATTCTGGCACCAGACTTTTTATACAATGATTTGCTCTTCTTTCAAGCGTAAATGCACAGGTCTTTGGTCATTGTTTCCAAACTCCATATCTTTAAGCAAAGGGTGCTTCTCTGGTACCAAAGCCTGTGGTTTTGATGGCATTGAATTGCTATTAGCTGTGTTGTGGCTGCTGTTTCTAGCAGCAGGGACATCATGATTATGTTTTCCCTCGTATGTAGTTATGACAGCTTTTGGGTCCGTTGATGCTCTCTCAACATGTTTACGCACGTTGCAGCCTGCACTAGTGCACTTGTAATAACTCCTGTTCACAGAAATTCAGCATTAGACTAGTTCAAAATTTTTGAAAACAAAGTACATGAAAAGTTATAAACTAAATTAGTTATCAATTTGTTGCAAGATTGAAAGGAGTGTGATGTGTCCACAACCATACACATCGACAAAGCCATTGCTTGGATTAACAGTTAAATTAAGCACATATAACATCAGCTCTTATCACACAAGTACTTATGTATAAACTACATTTGCAAGGGTGTTACAGAATCGAAGAACAAAGTTTGAGTGCTGAAGTTATGATTATCTCATCATGAAAAGAAACAAATAGATAATAACAAGCAATAATAACACAAATGTTGCTTTAGACACTAACTAGTGCGAATAAAAACAATCTCAAAATACTGACTAGTGCAACCAGAAACAAAAACATACGTTTAGGACATCAATATATGGGGTGGCACACAGAAGATTCTCACAGGCGAGAATACTAATAGCATGGAACACAGAAAGATAAGTGAATAAACATTTCAAACTCAAGAGAGTACCCAAAACGAGAAACTGCATGAATCACATGTACCACATGTAGAAAATTAATGGTTAAAAAAAAGTTTCATGTAGAAAGCATGTAAGTGGGCCTTGTCAAGTTAAAATAATGAGTTTCTAGTTTTCATTTGCAATTTGTGAGTCATAAAATTTAAGTTTGTAGTTCTCAAATGGAAGAATCTCATTTCTTATACTAAGTGACAACTGACGAATCCTATAATAGTCCACGAGACCTTCAAGCTGATACACAGACACAAATAGTACTTTAAATAGAAAATTCAAAATCACGAAGCAAGGATGGGTGAAAAATAATACTTGGGGAGTATTTACTTATTGCGAGTAAATACTGAGAAATATTACCCGTCTCAAAATATAAATCAGTTTAGGGAAAACATTTTACTTGATCTTACATGTCACTCCATAAAACAAGAAATACGTCAACTACATTGTACTAGTTTTATCGTTGTCTTTTCACTCTCTTGATATCTTCACCAAGTGCAATGAAAGAGCAACAATGTGGAATAAGAGGGAAATATAGTCAAATGAACTTAAGAGTACATAACGACTTTCTAAGGTGTTATGCAAAACCTTAAAATGATATTTCGAGATCAAAATAATATCAATCGGCACAATTTGTGTGTGTGTGTGCGCGCGTGTGTGTGCGTGCGTGCGTGTGTGTGAGGGAGAGAAAAGGATTTGGAAATTAAAGTGACATCTCTTTCTATTTCTATACAAGATAAATAACCCTTGGTTATAATTTAGAAGTTCTCGTCACATACCATTGTCTAAATTTGTTTCAGTATATAGTACACAATTAAAATCAACTACAAGTGCATGTGTAATATGAAACTGGAGAGGAAGAAAGCATATTACAAATTATATTGGACTTCATAGTTCATATCATAAAATAAATTATGACTCAATCGTGTTGATTCACCAAATACTATAAAAGTACAGTTTTTGCTACTTAATTTGTCTTCAATGTTCTGATAAACTTCATAACTATTAAGGAAATCAAACTGTATGCAACTATCCATATGATTCTAAAGCAGAAATTTGTTTAAGGTTCAAACAATTTTGAATTTTAAAGATATGAACATAAGAAACTATCTTAAGAAGAAATATGGTAGCAAAGAAGAATAATTAAAGTAATCACCTTGGATGAGGATTTCCCTTCACCACTTTCTGACCATACTTTCTCCATCTGTAGCCATCATCCAAAAGATCAACTTCACTTCTTGTTTGCACAATAATTTTGGGTTCTGTGACAGTCTTCTGAGATGGAGGTACTTCAGGAACCGCCGGTTCAGTGCTCCTGAAAGACAGAGATTTAGCATATATGATGAATAGTTATACATAAGTGCAACTGAATGATTAAGGATTAACAAAGAAAAAGAGTAAATAATTGTTTTATTCCCTAAATGTGTGAGACGGTGTCTATAGCCCCTGAATGTATCAAAATTACAAACACATTCCCCAGTGTCACTTTAGCTAGTAATTTTACAGACAAAATTGAATAAAGATGAATTTGAGGACTAAACTAACTAACGGAAGACACATTCGAGGACTGAATGACAAACAAAAGAGACATTTAGATGTGTTTTAGGAATTTCGATACATTCAAAGACTATTGTGACAGCGCCTCAGTGCCCGACACATTTGACTATTTAAGGACTAAAATGACGATTTACTCAAAAGAAAAACTTGCCTTCTCTTAGGGTTTGGCTCACAGTCAACTCCCTCTTCCTTATTCTCTGCATTACCGACTTCCTCACTCTCACTTGATCCAGGTCGTGGTCTGATAGCCCCTTGATTGGATGTCAGGTCACTCTCAGGCTCTGGTGGCGAAGAATCAGGCACGCTCTCACTAATTTTGTTTGAATTTCCAAACCAGCCTTGGGAGTTTGAGTCAGACTTAGGCTGAACGTTTGCATTTCCATTCAAGTCACTATTGTTTTCTTTGACCCGCCTATTCGCCTGAGGCTTCTCATGGTTATGCTGACCTTTATAGATAATTTCAGTTATGTGACCGTCAGGTGCACGCTCAACTTTTTTCTTCACTGGACAATTCAGATGTGTGCATTTGTAGTAGCTCCGTGGATACTCGCTCCCTTTAACCTGCTTCTGTCCATACTTACGCCAGTTGTAGCCATCATCTGCAGGTTTGTCAATAGGTAGGGAAGATGGTTGATATTTCTTATCAGAATGTGCAATCTCTGACGTTTCCATTTGAGCATTTCTAGCTTCTGATACAGGTGCTGCCACTTGCTGCTCCGGAGCTTCATTTCGAGTATAAGACGGCTGCTCTACCAATCTTTCAGTGGGGGCTTCATATGAGACCGGCTGGTATTCAGGTTGCATGTGCATATTATGAGATTGCGCTAGGACAGCTTGAGCTGTAACCTGAGCTAAAGCCTGTTGGTGTGACATCCCAAAGGGGCTCTGTATAAATTGAAATGAAGAGATAGTTAATACCTTGCGCGAGTATATCCACCTCAAGGGAAAATGATGACATTGATACATAATAATGAGAAAAATGCTCAGCAGCATAACCAGTCAATAATGTAATATAATGCACAACCCTTCACGATTACAGACACGACACTGACACATTGACATTTTAATAATTTGCAAAATAGAAGAAATTGAAAGTAACTACATGTGTCGATGTCTGAAACTAACATGTGTCGGACACCAAACATGCCTTTAATCTGAAATGTCGGTTCTATATAATCATGCCTCATGAACAAGTAGAATGCTAAGGCGTAAATCAGTCATCTAGTAGCTTAGTCGATAATATAAACTCCGAAAAACTTTTGATTATGAAGGGCAGTGGAAAGACTATTCCAAAAACAAATTAAAGCCACAAACTTTATCATCATTTTTCTTTGTTACTTAACCACCCCATCAAAACTAATACAGAAGAAAATCATCCACGCAAAAGTAATGCTTAATCTACGTAACTTCATACACCATTATTCAATCATGTAACTATCAGAAACTGAACCAAACAAAAACCAAAAGTGAAAATTGATTCGCAAAAACTTGTGTTTAAACACGTGTGAACTAAGACGGAATCTCATAAACAATAGAACAAAATTTAAACCCCAATCAAAAACCCATCACACAATGGCATAATGGTCAAATCAGGTGACTGTCGTAAAAGCCATCACACAAGTGACGGGACAAAGACTTGCAAACTGAAGTGTATTCCAAAACATATTAAAGCCACAAACTTTATCTTCATTTTACAAAGTTACTAAACCACCCCACCAAAACTACCACAAAACACTAACAAAATTCAGATCAAAATTCAATCATTTAGACAATTCCAACTAATTTCCTACAAAAACATAAGACAGATTTCACAATCTTCAAACCACAACTTCCCATCCCAAAATGAAAAGAACATCACAAGTTACAACATCAATCCACTATACACAGCTCAACAAAACATAATCATACTACTAAATCTTAAACACATCACAATAACAAAATTCACATCAAATTTCAATCATTGAAACAATTCCAACCACTTTCACACAAAAACACAGACAAATTTCACAATCTTCAAACTACAATTCCCCATATCAAATCTAACTTTTTTATAACAATTGAAGATAAAAATCAAAACTTTATATATAAAATGAAAACCCTTTTGAGAATTGAATACAAAGAAACAAAAATTGGTCAAAAGGGTTGAATTACCTGAGGTGAAAAAAAGCCAGGAGAGTTAAGAAAACCAGAAGGACTCAAACCAGGAGGAACAGTAAAAACAGGAGAACGAGCAATAACCAAATTCATAGGTCTACTCTGTTTAAACCCACCATTAAGGGACCCACCATCATCCTCTTTACCAAAACTGTAATCACCAGCAGCAAGGGAAGAAGAAGATGAAGAAAAAGCAAGAGGTGAAGCCATAGCACCAGCAAGAAGCTGAGAGAAGGTGGCGGATTCAGTTGCAAAGAAGCTTGAAACAAGAGTCATAGGACCAGGACTAACGGCGTTGGAAGTGAAGAATGCTTCGACGGAGGGACGTGGTGGGAGGGTGATGGTGGGACGGGGTGGTGGTGGTGAGGTGTCGGCGGAGGAAGGGGTGGTTGTTGACATGTTTTTGCGGCGGGTTTTGGTGGTTTGTGGTGTTGTAAAGAATGAAGACAAAAAGAAAAAGAAAAAGAAAATGAAAAGGAAAAAAAGACAATAATGTAATGTAAGAACTAAGAAAGTGGTGTCGTGTGTGAGTGTTTGTGTTATCTTGAAACTCAGCGCAAAGTCCACTTCTTTGTTGAGAAACTCTATTTTGTTCCTCCGATAGAAAGGTTAGCAATACACATTTTGGTTAAAATTCATATGAGATCCACCAAATTTATATGGGATTCATAAATCATTTTTTTTCTCCCTAAAAAAAAAGAATGATCTGATGGGTATTTTGCTAGCATTCCTCTTAGGTTTAATTTATTTTTGCTAATATTAACCGGTAGGAGTATATTGTTAGATGTCCAATTGGTCTTTTAGAAAACTATGGGAGATAAAAGTTTTCACTCTTTTATTTTTTTTTAGAGAAATTAGTTATTATAAAAGTATAATAGTAAGTCGAAACAATTCTCTAAAAACCAAAACAAAAAAAAACATGAACAGAAAGACAGACAATAATGTGTCTGCCAATCTGTATTTTTATTATATTTCAGCATAAAAAAATTATTATTTATTTTAATTTAATCAATTTGTTTATGTTATATAAATACTATTTTTCTTTACATTTTTTGTTTGAATTAATAGGAAAATAAATCAAAATGGAAAGCAATAATTTGGATTTTAAATGGAAAACAATTTTTTGTTAACTTTCTTCATTTGTTAATTTTTTTTATTTCTAGTATGAAATTGAAAGAGATAAGATAAACACTCTACAACTAATTTAGATTTAAGATTGTGTTCATCTCTAGGTATAAACCTCTCGATATACTAATGATTCATGTGTTAGGTTGGTTCATATAATGTTTTATTCTAATTTCAATTGAACCTCCGTTATTGGATAGTGAAATTGATCTTTAAATTAGTCGATCTTTGAGTTGGATATCGAGTTTTTTAATAAATAAATTGATAAAAATCATGCCCAAATTTATATTTTCTTCCAACAGAGATAATTAATTTATATATTTTTTATTATATAAATACATTTATTTTATTTTGAAACGGGTGAAATAATTTATTTTGTTAAAAAAAACGGATGAAGTAATTTCAAGACAAAAATCAATATAAGCCTTTGTTGTCCTTGTTTTCTTAAAGATAGCTTTTTTTGCTGTCCTTCGTTTTATAAAAAGCTTTTGTTGTCCTTATTGTTTGACTATTTTCCGTTTTCATTCCTAAACCTTTATTACAAGGATATTCATCCTTTTCATAGTCAAAAATTTCAGTGTTTTTTCTTCAATAGAAGACTTTTTAAAAAAAATTAGTTTTTGTAGAAAAAATCATTCATTTATAATTCTTATATTTATATATAAAAAAAATGCTAACATGTGTCTTAACACACATTAGTATATCAAAAGTAGAACTTATGTATTGAAAATTGTATAAATTTATTTTTTACAAAGCTGAAAATTAAATGCTATCATACAAAAATAGGACTTAGATTTTTAGATGTTTATATATGCTTATACTTTGTTTCTTTTTGCAAGTTGCATTGACCTTACCCAATTGCAAAGAGTTAATGCCGTCGGGAGACCGGCAATTAAAGCAAATGAATGGAAAACCACTCAATCTCACATCTCAAATCTCAAAAATCCACAAAATATCCTTCTTCAATTTCAATCAAAAGAAAAACTTTCATTTCACCTATAATTAAAGGATCACCTCTTAGGGCACATATTAAGTATTAAATTCTTGTCAGTAATAGTAAGTATTAAATGAAAAAAAATTAATATTAAATTTTTTAAATAATAAATTAACACAATTTTCGATACAAAATTTTTATTAGTGGAATCCGTAACATGTGCCCTAAGAGCACAAGTTAACATTTCCCATAATTAAAATATAAAAAAAAATATTCAATCCTTTATAATCTTTGTTTAAAGATAATTGGTTTATTCCTTTATGCATCAAACATTTGTAAATGCATCTTATCAAAATATGCGTGTATATGAACTTTTCGTGTAACTATTGATAAAGCAAAGATTAATAAATAAAAAAGAGTGATGATATAATGCACAATTGTTTTTATTGTTTTAATAAAATTCCAACAATTATTTTAAGGAGAATGATAACCATTGCCCTTGGGGCATTGGATAAGGGGATAAAAATAGAAATATAGTATTGGAAAATGGTGAAAAGTGATAAATTTAACTTTTTAAAAATCAAAATGTTGTTAAAACCAATGCAAATATGCTACTTTTGGCTTTCTTAACCATTGTCCTGAATAGCAAGACCCTTATTTTAAATAAACTTCAGCACAGTTGTGTAATTTAAAAATACTTTTTATGATTGATATATGAGTAAATCTTTTTTTTACCAATTTCAGGTAAAATAAAATGAATAAATTTTGGGAACATTTCTCAAAATGTATTTGCTTTTTTGGGTAAAATTATTGTTCACATTTATGGTGTGGTTTATGTCATGAAGTTGGATTTAATTGTTCTGAGCAACTTTAAAAGTTTATGTATATAGTTTCATAATTAGAGAGTGGTTGACCAACTTATGTGCGCATGGTAGTGTATAAATTAAGTTTGGAATTTTGGCTTAGAGATGTTGATATCTCGATCATATTCAATCGTGCATCCAACTGAATTACCTCCACTTTAAAAATTTAAGGAAATTTTTTATAGTGGTCTAGAAATCAGTAAATACTTTAATTTGCGCGTATTGCATGGTTTAAAAAACATGGAATGTAGTGAGTAGAATGATACACTATTATCCCCTTTTGCACAACTCAGTTGGTAAGGAACATGTGTTATTATATGCAGGGATCGGAGTTCGAAACTCAAACACTCCACTTATTCACATTAAAAAAGGTGAATTATAGTCATTAGACAATTTGACAAGTATCACATTTGTGTGTGTGTATATATACAGAGAGTGAGTTTATGTTCATATTTTTGTTTGTGTTAACATTTCGTATCTTTAGGAAAAAGACTCTAGTAATCAATAATTCAATTAGAACATTTATGAAGTTTGACAAAAAATTGTTTCAACCAAAAATCAAATTTAAAGAGTGTCTGTCATATCTTATAGATGGCAGAAAAAATTGAAGTTTGACTCATCTAAAGTGAGCAATTAATAAAGTGAATGAGAAGGAAAAAAAAAATTAAAATTTGATATTTTATTCACTCGTGATTTGTTATACATACGTATACAATATTAAATTTTGATTTGTGAATCTACTAATTTCTTTTATAAAATAAATTGTTCTCTCCAATGGAGTCTAATCCACATTGTAGCACAAAATGAGTTGTAAGATCGAGGAAATATAATTGGCAAGTCTAACATAATCATTAAGGACAAACCAAACTATCAGTTCATGTTAATTGACACCTTGCTTCATTCACAGAAACAACCACCAATGCAGAAACCCGTCTAATTCAAGCAGTGGTATAGGAATAAATACATGGAGTATGCCACTAGCTAAGGTGACCAACCGGTCCTTATTAAAACAACAAGTGGCCTAAAAAATAAAATAAAATCACATTAAATTTGAGCCCACAAACTTAATGTATGCAAAATTATAACAAACAATTGTGCAATAGTGTTAATTTCTTCTCTCTTTATTATTTTTCTTTGCCTCAAACTGTTTGTCTCATTTATAATACTAATACGACATTTATTATTCATTTTCACTAATATATTGGTTGTATAATTCAAACTATAGGTCAAGAGGGTCACCATATAGGATCACGCCAAAAGGTCACTGCCCCAAAAGGTCAGCACATTAGATCACCTCAGAGGGTCACTACCTCAGAGGGTCACTACCTGAGAGGATCACCACGGAGGATGCAAAGGTTCAGTAGTCTAAGTGTATAGTTGTAATGATGTATATATTATAGATTAACACAAGTTTGTCGGAAGTTAGTTACTAGCTGGACGTTAGTTGGATAAGATTGAGTTATTAGTTAGTTAGAGCTTAACTTGATCATATGGTTTTACTTGGCAGTTAAGTGACCATAGTTAGTTAATATAACCCACTATATAAAGGGGTTATTGCAATGTATATTTCATCACGTGTTTCTCACAATTTCTCCATTCAATAAAGTTTACATAGTTTTAATTCATACTCTCTCATTCTTCTTCTTAGTTGCAATTCACCTGACATTAATGAGTAGTTTTTCATTCAAACATAGTTGTATCAGAGCTTATACAATCCAAGAAAGTGAATCTTTCATAGTGAGAAAGTTACAAAGATCAAGAAGATGGCATGAAAACGGTACTTTCACGTGAATCTTCTCGTTCTTGATGGCAAAAACTGGGAAAGTTATGGTTCAAGAAGATGAAGGTGGTTTTTCTAGTTCGTAATGTGTATGAACAAGTCAACAATGGCGTGGAACCCCGTCCTACAAATGACCCCGTGATATAACATAGGGAAGTTTTAATTCATGTCATCATAATTTAACTGGTTATAATTGTGGCGGTCCCTCAAGATGAGTCAAAACCCTAACAATCATACGTAGATTCAATTAAAAGAAATTAATATAGAAAATAATCAATTTACTACAGTCATGTTCAGATGAAGTTGTTGGAACAAAATTGATTTGTACAATTGCTCTAAGGTTTTGATAATAACAAAGTATTAAAGAACAATTGAATATGCTAATATTTGTTCACGTGTGCAGGATCATAGAATATGTCTATCAATTATTTGAACATGTATAAGAGCATCAAAAACACTAGAGAAGCTTAAAAGACTATGGTAGAAGATTAACCATAAGTCAACATCTTGGATCAGAAGAAAAGATGCTACTCAGAAGGTGAAGATTAACCTCATCAGACTCTGTAAAGACATTCAGACTCAGAAGACTCCATGAGACTTGGAAGATCCCCATCAAACTTGGAATATCTCCATTAGACTTAGAAGACCCTTCAGATTTAGAAGACCATGAGGAACCCATACTCCACGTCAGATTTGTCATCTTCTTCAGCTGTCTCTATCAAAGATCTGAGTACAATTTTGTCTTCTTCTACCCACGTGTAGAAACAGACAAAGGACTTCAAGGACACAAAAAATGAATGGATAATTCTAGTTTCAGCAAAGGAATTTCAAATGACTATTCAACGGAATTACCCATATCAGACAATGGCTTAACGTCCTTGATTCAAAGCTTCTAACCGACTATTAATGTGTTGGCACTTTTGTTCAACATCTCTAAAATCCCTGCCTATAAAATGAGTTGAAGACCTGAACAAGATTAACAAGACTCTGCTATTATACGGTGCCATACTCTGTCAAGATCAAATAGCGCAAAAACACTTAGGAATTTCTTACCAAACTTTGTATCTTAGAAATCTTAAAGTCATAATAGTTTGTTCATTATTGTTCAGTTTATACCTCAGATTGTTTGTCTAGTGTAAGCAAAAAGAAGTCTCTTGATTGTCAAGCTTGAGCATCATAAGTCTCTTTCAATTGTGATTGAGCATTGGAAGTCTCTTGCCTATGTGCTTGAACAAAAGAAGTCTCTTGGAGTTGTTCTTGAGCATTGAAAGTTTTATACCTATTCCTTTGGTCGGCATCCTTGAATTTGATGATGTTGGTTCCAGACTGCTGCTTGCCTTTTACCTGCACCACTTCCTAAGGTTTCAACCTCCATTCCTTTTCTCCTAGTATGATTTTGGTTGGTATGGGTGAAGGTTATGTTTTGGTAAGATTTTGTGTGGGAAAGGTGATTTTAGTGATGAGTTTGGGTTTTAAGTAAGAAATTTGAGTGTTGTGGTGAGGATTGATGAAGAAATTGGGGTTTTTGGGTTAGGGTTTGGGGTGAAGTTTAGAGTTGATTTGGTTTAGAAATTGTGTGATTTCGTGAAGTTTGGAGAGAGTTATGAAGGTTTGAAGGTTTAGGTTATGGAGGTTTAGAGAGAGAAGTTGAAGATGAGAAAAGTTTGTGTTGGTGAATGAAGGAAGGAGAAGAAATTTTTTTGGTAAAAGGAGGCCTAGGAGTCGCACACGGCCGTGTCACTGCAGACACGGGCCGTGTCAAGCTTCTCGTCCTAGGGGGCTTAAATTTTTTGTTTTTCTCCTCATTTTTGGACATTTACCTGCAAAACAAAACAAAACAAAAGCAATTAAACTCGTGGGTTGCCTCCCACGAAGCGCTCGTTTAAATTCATTAGCTTGACGGTCAAGAGGTTTATCTACCCTATACCCAATCTTTCACTAAGGGACAATGGCATCAAACTGACACTTGCTCCCAAGTTACACGTGGCTCTTTCTATAATCTCGGATTCTATGACACATTAAATGGAAAAACTCCCTAGATCCTGAAGTTTAGGTGACAATTTGTTTTGAATGATTTCAATAAATTTCCTAAACTGCTCATCTAACTTGGACTTATCAAACTTTTGTGGTAAAGGAATTTTTGGCTTACATGGTGGTGATGCGTTGTGCTTTTCACTCTCTACTACAACTTTCTCACTTTGTGGATTTTTACTCTCTACCTCAAACTCAATTGTCTGGGTTTCCATAATGGGGTCCTTTAATTGCCTACCATTTCTAAGTGTAATATCATTCATTTGACCTTTTGGGTTAGCTTTAGGTTGGCTCAGAAAGATTCCGGAGGTTTGGGAGGAAGAGACTACTTGTTGGGCTACTTGAGGGATTTGAGTCTCTAGCATTTTGTTGCGAGTACAAAGAGAATCCACTTTTGAGGAAAGCTTATCGAGAGAGTCATTCAAAATTCCAGCTTGGATTTTAAATTCTTGGTTGTGCCTAGTGTTATCTAATACAAGATTTTCTAGCAAAAGTTTCAAGTCAGATTTTTGAGGGACTCTTTGGTAGTTTGCAAAACCAGGTGGAGAGTCATTCAAAATTCCAGATTAGATTTTAAATTCTTGGTTGTGCTTAGTTTGATCTAATACAAAATTTTCTAGCAAAAGTTCTAGGTCGGATTTTTGAGGGACTCTTTGGTTGTTTGCAAAATCGGGTGGTGCTGTTTGTTGTCCGAAAAGATTTTGACGGGTTTAAATATAAATTTTTTGATTGTTCCTAAATCCTTGATTATATTGAGCATAGTTTACTTGCTCAAGACTTCTAACAACACTACCTAGTTGACATTCAACACTAGTATGACCAAATATTCCATAAACTTTACAAGGTGTTAAAACAGGGAAAAAAGTCTATTGATAATGGTTTTGAGCCATAAAATAGAAAAGGAGAAAGAAAAAAAAAAGAAGAAATTTTTTATTTTTTAATTTTTTTCCAGTCTAACCGATATTAAAAAGTTAATTAAATTGCAAAACTCCCCGGCAGTGGCGCCAAAAACTTGATGTTGTAAATCCGCTAGTGCACGGTTTACCGATGTAGTAATAAAAGAGTATCGTTCCGACAGGGGGTTATGAATTCAATTAACTTTCAACGACGATTAGAATAGAGTATGAGTTGAAAAGTTTGGATTTTTAATTGAAAGAAAATAACAATAATAAAAAGTTCCTTGGGATTATTGGTTCGTCATGGTGACAAATCCTTCACAAACCAAACCCTAAACCTAGAACTTTATGTTGGACCTATTTTCTAAAGACAAGTTTCTCTTTAGCCTATCAAATCTCCTTTCGGTTTCAGTGAGTGTGTTCCTCTAGCAACCACACCTATTCTCATGGTTGATTGTTTCGCAATCCTTGTCTAAATTCACTTGTTCCAATATCAAAACTTCTTCTTTCGATGCTTCGCTTTGATATTTGTGATGATGAATTAACATGTACTAACCCTCCACTGTCACATTATGAGTTTTATACTTGTTAATTCATTATAAAAACGCTGAATTTAGATTAGAAAATAGATTTACATAAAATTAGGGTTCTAGGATTGGTTTGATAGGGATTACGTCATTAGACTCATCCAATAATCCCATGATAAAGAAGTCTACTCACTCACGTTCATTGTAGACATAGAGAAGAAGAAGAAGAAGAACATAAAATAAAATAAAGAAAATAAAGATGAACTTTTATTCAAAGAAACAATTGTCACTTATTATTTCCAAGAAAAAAAGATGATCATACAAGCTTGATGGTTGCTCTATTTATAGTCTAACTATGACTTAAGCCCTAAGAAATAAATCACAAAAGTGTTGCACAAGAAACCACGGGATTTAGGTCAAAAATAAACTAATAGGGAGCTTGTCCGAGTAGCCAAAAGCAGCAAAAGGTGACTCTGGGTGTTGGTGACATAGGCCGTATCAAGCTTCTGACTTGGGGGCTTTATACTTTTGCACCAAATCTTCGTATTTTTAGCCCGAATCAGCTTCAAATCTCCTTTCTTTTGCTCCAAGACTCAATATTTATAATATTTGTTCCTAAAATTAAATAACTTGCAATTGAAGTAAAATAGTTCTCAAAAAGGAAATAAAAACAAATAAAATCTAAATAAAATAGATTCAAATAATATATTAAAAACGCTAATTTATTGACTTGTCAATCACCAATATCATCATCATTTTGCATGTAAGAATCCACCACCATTATTAAATCATCAACATTAAAATCATCATCATAATCATTATCAACAAGAATCACCTCAAAGAAACGATAAAGTTTCAAAATCCCTTTTCACCTAAAGACGAACAAATATCCATATTATGACATTCATCCTATTAAACACCCGATCATAATTGATTCATTCTTATTTTATCATATCATCTTAAGCATGAAGTCAATTGCAAGTTACCCGGTCATGAAACCACATTTTTGAAGGAAAATCGAATTACATAATAAACAGCGGAATAAAAAATTTCGATTTTCCTTCCTTGGATCATTATGAATTTGACATGAATCAGTGATTCGATTGTTACCTCGAAGTGTGGAATCTGGAATCACGATCACAACTAAGAAAGCAGCAGAGCCTCTAGCAAGTCAACACGAACAATACTCCTCCAAGTCTCAGTGATAGCCAAGGAATCAGAAGTTTGTGATAACCAGGGATTCTCCAAAAACGTGTAACTAAGACTTCAGCACAAGGATTCTATTTATATAACTCCTAGTGTGCTTTACAAGTCATAAGTCACTATTGAGCCGTAAGCCCAATAACGAGTTTAGTATTTTGCTAACTAATTAATGTTATTTACTAAACGCACCAATTATATAAGTCATACTTATAATTCTCTTTTGACCGTTTTTTGTGTGTGACCATATAGGTTCTAGTCACGTTGGAAATAATATTAAATCTAATATTTAATACTATAAACAATGAGCGGTATGCAACACATCATTGCTACCCAAGTGACAAGAATGTCAAGTGATCTGACAAAACCTTTTCCATGATAATATTCATGTGTACAATTACCTCTTTGTCCTAATATCTGTATTGATCACAAAACACATATTTTGTCACCCTTGTATAGATCAATATTTATATTTCTTGATCCCAAAATATAGTGAATAACGAATAAGTCCAAAATTTCATATTGACTTAGTTCGACATGGCCATGCAATTTTACAATCATATTTCATCAACATGCCTAAATATATATCTCATGTTATGAAGAGGGACAAATCTCATCTATGACACTCATGTTCCTCATCATGATTCATCAAGTACCTATCAACCAGCGTTATGGTTATCCTTTTATAGACAACGTTAGAATGGCAACAAAGCACTAGAGTCCACATCTAGGGATCATAGTGGTTTCGGGTCTAAGAGTGATATACACTATTATCATTGTGAGAATATCGTATGAGAATTTCATAACAATAACATACTATGTAGTATTCTCACGGTGGGTCAATCCAGTATAAATATTACTCCTAATATTCATACCTATGTATAGACTTAATATCTCCTATCTACGACCCATGAGACGTGGTCATCAGTCTACATACATAATAGTCTCAACGCTTTATTATTATCCCAATTCATATTAAAGCTTGACTACAAATACATATAAGAATAGCGTTCTTTATGTTAATGTAATCTCATGATTAAGTCACACTTAATATATCATTACATGAACTATCTATTCTAGGGACTTTATTAACATTACTACAAATATAATAAAGAGTGTAATATATTATTCAAAAATAAAAGTCATGATAAATAAGATAAGTTTAACATAAACTATTGGCCTCTAGGGCTTACACCAACAATTTTGACAAAGTTTGTCTATTTTCACAAATTTCATCATTTTCTAAGAAATTCACCAGAAACAAAGCATACATGTTCAAACACCTCAACAAAGCATATACACCAATCACATATAATCACAGTAGCATATACATATTCACTTCCTAGGCCAATTTCGATTAATTCTAAAATTTCAGTAAGTTCGTCTCATTTTATCATTTTTTCAAAAGAATTCCAATTTTCAAAGCAAGACCATGCTAAAGCTCATGAATACCATTCAAACCAATTTTTTAAATCATAGGTAGTAAACAACCCTAACCCCACCCTTTTTCCTTGATAAAAAAGAGTTTCGGAAAAATTCATGGTCTTGAACATTTTTCAAAAAGTTTAGTTTTGCTTCACAAAACCAATCTCAATCCAATTCATTTGATGTTTTCAAAAGTTTAGAAAGCATAACAACAGATAAATACATCAAAGGAATCATTTAGAAAAGTCCGGATCGATCCCAAGTACCCGGAATGCCCCAAAACATGGGTTGCTTCATTGAGCAACTTGCAACAGCGAGTTACACAAGGACAAACAACCCAGTTTTTGGGGCAACCCATACAATTTTCATCCAAAAACCCCGATTTTGATCCTTTTTGACCCAAATTTGTCCCCAAACTTGTTTACTAGTTAATATACATCAAAAGACAATCAAAAGAAGAAGAAAAAATGGAATCATATCATCAATTCTCATCAAAATCATTAACTAGTTCATTTTTCACCAAAAGTTCATATTTGTTCATTTTCATTCAAACTTCACAAACAACTACACCAATTCAAACCCTAGCAACATAGCAACATGTATAAACATTTATGAAGTAAATTTAAACTTGTTTCAACAATAATCACTCACCAACTCATTGAATACACTTAGTTAAGCAAAAATCATCAAAACAACTTATCACCAACAACAACTATGAGTTTAAGCACAAAAACATATAAAATACATGAAGTTTAACATACCCATAATTAGACATGAATTAAGAGCACGGAATTCATCATCACAAATCACAAAAGTCACAACTAACACAAAAACACTGAAGGCCCATAATTGAAAAGAATAAATTATAGCTTAATTGATGAAAATGATATATCCCCCTTACCTTTATGTCTTGAATACACTAGCTTAAACTTCAATCTCCCCTTAGCTCTTCAAACCCCAAGCTTTCTCTAGCTTCCTCTTCTTTTATCTTCTCTCTAAGTTTGTGATCTACTTTCTCTCTCTTTACCTCTTAAGTTTGTGAAATGAAATAATGAATGATTTAACCTAGTTTCTTATAAGAGTTATGCTTATATAGTCACCTCTTAATTGAGATAAGTTTCTAATTGTCTTAATGGGCTTAACATCATCACTAACTAATTCTCAAAAGTTACTACTTACTTGAACCGTTAAAACACCGAATAATCACTATCTCTAAATAATTACACCAACTCATTAGTAACTTAGTCAAAATAATCATCCTCACTAAAACACCAAAAATAACATTCTTAATAAAATGGCTAATTTACCCTTACTCTCCAAATTACCAAAATACCCCTTAGTGTAAAAATGAATAAAATACCCTTCTATGCAAAAAAATTACTAATCCCAAATTAAAATAATCACACATAAACACATATAATAAACAATTGAAATAATTATAGCGAAAACGGGTTGTTACATCTTTAAGTAGTGATTGTTCAATAGAAGTCTCTCGGTAGTGATCTTAAGCATTTAGAAGTCTCTTGCCAGTGTGCTTGAGTATTTGGATGTCTCTTAGAAGAGTCCTTGAACAATTTTAATCTAGTGATATTATAGGAAAAACCTTGGAATGGCCTGGGGACTGGACTACTCATGTGTTGTGGGAGGAACTAGTATAGAATACTTGTGTCTGCTCTCTCTCTCTCTCTCTCTCTCTCTCTCTCTATATATATATATATATATACATATATATATTATCTCTCTATTATATTATTATCTGTTGCGTTCAGACTCTGAACTCGTAGAAATCTGACCAGTGTTAACACTTTGAAAAAGATCCAAAAAAAGCCAAGATAATCGACCCCCTCCACTTTTGTGTTTTTCTCACCTTCAAAAGTAGGATTCCCCAGTCTTATACCTCCACCTAGAGATCATGTCAACAGTTGGTTGAAAAGCATTAAAAATGAACATATGCAAATTAAATCAGACGTTTGAATCATAAACTGAATAAAAAACCCTTATAAATTGAATCCAACAAATAAGAAGAGATTCATCTTGGAATCCTAATGAAGATAGGTTTAGTTGCACATGGCAACCGATATCATTACAAAACAATATAAAAGTATACCCTAGAAAGAATAAGAGGAAGGGGAAAAATCCTATGCCTTGAAGCTCTGATGCTTAACCATTGTCTTGTACCACTAGCTTTATGAATGAATAAAAGTGTGTTCAAGAGTCTATATTTATAGTACATCATTACTTAGAGATTAAGATATGAAAGTTGGGTTTTTTCCACCGATCCAGCTTAGAAAATAAGAAAAACAACATTTTTGGCCTCAGCCATGCGCGAGGCGCATGGAGTGACATGCAAGGGTGCATGAGGCAGTCATGGAGGTTGTCTCATGCGTAGGGGAGCGTGGCCCACGCTAGAGGCGCATAAGGTAGTGTCTTGAAATGCATTGGAACTTGGGATGAATTTACCTCAACTTGTATTGTTTATAAAAACCTTCTAAGAACCATTGATTTTTATTCTTTATATACTTGATCCTTCATGTGATATCTTGTTTTGCCAATTTACATGATTTCTCACTAAAAAGACTTAAAACACCTACGGAGTTTCATGATTTAGGATAAAAGTGAATTACAACGACTCAAATGAAAAAATACAAAAAGTTACTCAAACCATTGACAACTCCTCTAAATAACCTCTTATTTTCCTACAAATGCAAAAAAAAAAAAAAAACTAAAAACATAGCCTAAAGTATCATATGAAGCTCGGTGATGAGTCAATAATTAGTGTTTTAAATATGTTATTTAAGTCTATTTTATTTAGATTTTATTTGTTTTTATTTCCTTTCTAGAACTATTTTACTTCAATTGCAAGTTATTTAATTTCAGGAACAAATATTCTGAAGATTGAGTCTTGGAGCAAAAATAAGGGGTTCGGAGCTGATTTGGGCTGAAAATACGAAGATTGAAGACAAAACTATGACGTCCGCCAAGTCAGAAGCCTGGCACGACCCGTGCCACCAGCCACACGGCCGTGCCACCAGCCACACGGCCGTGCCAGCTCCCAAGATCTCTTTTTCTGCTTTCTGCTTCAAGAACAAGCTACCTATTAGTTTATTTCTGACCTAAAAGCCCGTGGTTTCTTGTGGAACATTCTAGTGATATATTTCTTAGGGCTTATGTCAATGTAAACTATAAATAGAGTAGCTAGCGATCACAATAATTCATCTTTTGTTCTTGAAATTCAATAGTGACAATTGTCTTTAATAAAAGTTCTTCCTTTATTTTCTTGTTATTTTATTTATGTTTTTATTCTTCTCTTCTATGTCTACGATGAACATGAGTGAGTAGACTCTTATTGTCTTGGGACTGTTGGATGAGTCTAATGACCTAATCCTAATCAAACCAAGCCTCGAACCCTAATTTAATATAAATCTACTTTCTAATCTAATTTCACTGTTTTAATAATGAATTAACAAATATCAAACTCATAAAGCGACAACGGAGGGTTAATACTTGTTAATTCATCATCACAAATATCAAAGCGAAGCATCGAAAGAAGAAGTTTTGATATTGGAACAAGTGAAATTAGATAAGGATTGCGAAACATGAGAATAGTCTAGCAAACCTTGAGACAAATAAAGTTTCGTTCTTCAAAGATTCTAATAGCAATCAACCATGAGAATAGGCGTGGTTGCTAGAGGAACACACTCACTGCATCTGAAAGGAGATGTGACAGGCTTAAGAGAAACTTGTCTTTAGAAAGTAGGTCCAATATAAAGTTTAGGTTTAGGGTTTGGTTTGTGAAGGGTTTGTCACCAAGATGAACCAATAATCCCAAGGCGCTTTTTTTATTATTATTTTCAACCGTTAAAAATACAATCTTTACAACTAAACTCTTTTCTAACCATCAATAAAAATTAATCGAATTGAACAACTCCCTGTTGGAACGATACTCTCTTTTTACTACTTCGGTAAACCGTGCACTTGCGGATTTACCACATCAAGTTTTTAGCATCGTTGCCGGGGAGTTAACTAATTTGATTAATTTTTATTTTTTTAGTGGTTAGAATTTTTCTCTTTTTCTTTTTTGTTTCTTTCTTCTTCTTCTTTCTTTCTTTTTACCGTTAACTTCTTGGGTTCTTGCTCTTTTATGCGAAAAACCAAAAGTCTTGGTGAATTCGTTCCCGAGATCGAAAGGTATTTGCATAAGAGAAAGAGAGAGGCACGAAATAATATCGCTATGGCTGAACGCACTCTTAATGAGTATGCGACTCCTTCTACGAATGAGCCACAACCTATTAATGTGTACCCAACAGTTGAGGCTAACAATTTTGAGATTAAGCCTGCACTACATAACTTGGTGCAACAAAATCAGTTTTCTGGATCACCCAGTGAGGATCCAAATCTGCATATCTCAATTTTCTTAAAACTCAGTGGAACATTGAAAGCGTACCAAGAGCCATAAGGCTGTACCTTTTTCCTTTCTCCTTAAGGGATAGATCTAGTGCCTGGTTCCATTCATTGGAAGTTGGTTCCATCACTTCATGGGATCAAATGAGGCAAGCATTCCTTGCCCAATTCTTTCCCCTTCTAAGATTGCTAAATTGAGGGACCAAATCACACGGTTCACTCAAAAAGATGGGGAATCTCTTTATGATGCGTGGGAGCATTTCATAGAAATGCTTAGACTATGTCCCCACCATGGTTTCGAGAAATGGCTTATAGTCCACACTTTTTATAATGGTTTATCATATACCACAAAAAATGATTGTTGATGCAGCTGCAAGTGGAGCTTTAACGAACAAGAACTATACAGAGGCATACACTTTGATTGAGGACATGGCCCAGAACCACTACCAGTGGACTAATGAGAGAGCCGTCACTACTTCTTCACCCTCTAAAAAAGAGGCAGGTATGTACGAAGTCTCTACCCTTGATCATCTTGCTGCTAAGGTTGACGCACTCACCCAAAAGTTTGAAAAAATGAATGTTAGTGTTGTCACACCTACTCCTGTATCTCCTTATTGTGAAATTTGTGGTGTGTTTGGCCATATTGTGTTGATTTCCAGCTAGGCAGTACTATTGAAGGTGTTGAGCAAATGAATTACGCTCAATACAACCAAGGAATGAGGCAAAATCAAAACTTTTATAAAAACCCTCAAAATTTCTATGGACAAATGGCACCACCTGGCTATGCAAGCAACCAAAGAGTCCCCCAGAAATCTAGTTTGGAAATTTTAATGGAAAACTATGTCATGAACCAATCTAAACAGCTCCAAGAGCTCAAAAACCAAACCGGATTTCTGAATGATTCTCTTTCCAAACTCAATACTAAGGTAGACTCTATTTCTACTCATACTAAAATGCTTGAAACTCAAATCTCCCAAGTGGCCCAACAGGTGGCTACTTCTTCTCAAACGTTGGGAGTCTTTCCTAGTCAAACCGAAGCCAACCCCAAAGCCCATGTTAATGCTATTTCATTCGGGGGTAGTAAAATAGAAGACACCATTGCTAAGGCTAAGAACATTGAGGGAGAAAGTGTTAAGCTTCTAGGTGAGGAAGCCATAATAGAGGGTGAGAAACCGCTTGATAAACCCAAAGTTCCTTTCCCATTAAGGCTTGCTAAGCCTAACTTGGAGGCACAGTTTAATAAGTTTGTTGATATGCTTAAAAAGATTTGCATTAATAATATTCCCTTTGCGGAAGCTTTGTCTTAGATACCTCTATATGCTAAATTTTTAAAAGAAATTTTTTCAAAGAAAAGGAAGATAGAGCATAATGAGACAATAGCTTTAACTAAGGAAAGTAGTGCAATCATTAAGAAGCCACCTCCAAAGCTTAGAGATCCAGGTAGTTTTGCCATCCCTTGTGTGATTGGGGGTGAGACAATTGATAAAGCCTTGTGCGACTTAGGAGCTAGTGTTAGCTTGTTTCCTTTGTCTCTATTTAAGAGGATGGGAATAAGAGAGTTAAAACCTAATGAGATGACCTTGAAGTTAGCTGATCGTTCTACTATCCAACCGATTGGATTTGTTGAGGACATCCCCGTTAAGATAGAAGGGATATACATCCCGGCTGATTTTATGATAGTTGGCATTGAAGAGAACCCTGACGTCCCTATAATTCTAGGAAGACCTTTCCTCGCTACTGCGGGAGCTATCGTTGATGTTAAGAATGGTAGGATTGTTTTTCAAGTGAGTGATGAGATGGTAGAATTTGAGTTGGAGAATGTTATGAAAGGTCCCGCTTTTTATTCTTGTTGCATGATTAAAGATCATGATGTGAAAGAACGCTTCCTAGTGTCAGCTACACAATATGATCTCTTTGGTCCTTTCTAAGGACACTTTCTAACCGTCAAGCTAATGACTCTAAACGAGCGCTTTGTGGGAGGCAACCCACGATTTTAATCGCTTTTATTTTGTTTGTTTTTTGTTGTTTTAAGTTTTTTTGTCGATAATTGTCCGAGCATGATTCAAGAAAATGAGAAAAAAAATTGAGCCTAGGATGTCTAGAAACCTGGCACGGCTCGTGCCTACAGTGGCACGGTGGTGCCTGACCATGCCTAACCAAGACCTCCATTTTTCTAGAAGGTTGGCACGACCCGTGCCCCCACAAGCACGACTGTGCCAAACACCTATGCTCCCGTAAGCCAAAATATTTTTCCCTTTTCTTCCTCATTCAATCACCACAACTTCTCTCTTCTCTCTAAACCTCCATAAACTCAAACCTTCAAACCTTCACATCTCCTTCAAAACTCAACCAAAACACAAAATTTCTTCACCAAATCATCTCCAATCATCATTCCAAACATAAACCACCAATCAAAACCAACTTTCATCCATCCAAACAACAAATTCGTAATCCATTAAACCCTAATCCAAAAAGCACAAATTCTTCACCAATCTCCATCATTAAACCCAAAAACCTTACTTTAACTTCAACCCCATCACTAAACCAACATTTCCTACACAAAACCCACACTAAGTCAACAAGGTCAATTGTATCCAAGAGGAAAGGAAAGGAAGTTGCTAGCTTTGATGATGGTGCAAGAAGAAAGAAAGCAGCCCCAAGGAACCATGGCATCGAATTTAACACTCCGTGTAACACCCCATTTCCCAAAAACCGCAATTTAATAGATAAATCAGAGTAACATCATAAAACGGAGTATTACGCTTCTATTCATTCAAGTAATAAACAGGAAAATTTCTATTTATTTAAATCAATCATGTCAACAATATTCACTGAAAATCGCAGCGGAAAATATAACAATATTTATTCAACAATTGTTCCATCAAAGTTTGGCACTAAGGCCTCAACGTGGTTCATAATAGTAATTAAAATCAACATAATTGTTTTTCAACATAAAATCATAAACTAATACGTAACAAGGAAAATCCAATAATCAAAACCCGCCCCGTTACATATCAGAGCACCTAGACACGTAAGGAGTCCACTCACATCAACAGCTAGTCCTGGAAATCTGCACTTGCCCACAAGGCGGCAATTCCAACAGAAGGGGTGAGATCACAATTCAATAATTAAAAGCATAATAAATCATGCAACATATAAA
>Ga0315914_1000894_pt1 | contig 41758 bp, 20 predicted proteins | sample MpolenodulesMG_FD_203920 | JGI IMG/M metagenome (GOLD analysis project Ga0315914, IMG submission 203920) | Medicago polymorpha root nodule microbial communities from Los Angeles, California, United States - elongated nodules | ecosystem: Host-associated > Plants > Roots > Nodule | place: USA... | reverse complement strand
AATATAATAACTTGCAATTGAAGTAAAATAATTCTAAAAAGGAAATAATATTAAATAAAACGAAATCAAATCTAAATAAAACGGACTCAAATAATATATTAAAAACACTAATTTATTGACTCATCAATTCTACCTCAAATGTAAATCATCAAGTCCTTTGGGAGGTATATATACTTGCGAGTATGTTTGTTGTGTGTGTATATATTCGGGGCCATGATACTAATAAAGATGCTCTAGTTATTGAAAATGACTTTCACATAGGTTTTTCCTTATCCTAGGGGCTACTGTTCGAAAGGATGAATCATAAAGGCCATAAATAAAGAAAACGACTTTCATCACATTAGTGTCGATTAAGGTTTTTACCTATAGATTGAAAAATAATAAAGTAGGTGAATGAATACGCGTAATGATTTATAAAATGGTCCATATATTCTATTTTTTGGGATCAAACCCAGGATCTCCTTCTTATATCTCATTCGATATCCCTTAAGTTATCAACCCAAAAAAGATTATAGACCATACAAATTCTCCAACTAGCTTTGACCCGTCATAATTTTAACACGCTTCTCGTCTAAAATAGCAGTTAAATGGATCATACCGACCCCATTTTGCATACTTTAAATTTGGTTGAGTATAGATTGAGAGCATGTTTTGATTCATTGAGCACCACATTCAAGTCATTATATCATTATTCTAATATTTGGAAACAGTGGTATACATTGAATCGGTTGCAATAACAACATAATGGGACGGTCTAACTGAATTGAAATGAGAGAAGCCTAATGAGGGGTGGCTCAAATGTAATATGGACGTGACATTTCATGTAAAAGCGGGTATTACTTCGTTGTTAGTAGTAATCATGGGGATTTTGGGATGGCACAGACAAATTGGAAGCAAGTGAATTTGTCAATTATTAAAGGCGAGGTTACCACGTTACTTGAAGTAATTCAGATGGTTTAAGTCAACAGTATGGGATGGGAAAGTGTGATTTTTGAAAGTGATTCACAATTTCTAGTAGACTCAATATATTCTCATTCTAGAGGCCCTTTCGATTTTAGCAACATTATTATTTTTTATGTGTCTTCATGTTTAGCTTTAAGTCAAGTTTATTAGATGACAAATAAATATGGTTGTTCATACTCTTGTAAGCAAGGACGGATGCAGGCACAAGTTTATGTAGGCTTGTGCCTGCACTAAGTTTCTAAATTTTTTTTTATAGTAATATAATATAGTAAAAATTGATATTTTGATCATATAACCCACACATATCATAAATTCTTTCTCTCTTACCCACACATACAATCACACGTGACACAACAAGTAACAACACAACCACCTTCATATTTTCAAATATAAAAAAAACAATAGAAAAATGTTACCTAGTGCCCCGGAACACTAGTTAAAGAAACATGTATAGTAAAAATTTCTTGAATTTGTGTAATCAAGTATTAAAAAGTGTATAAAATGTAGTCTTCAATGTAAAATTTACCTTTTTTGTTTTTTTATCTCGTGTTCAGAGCACTATTTAGGTATGACCCAAAACAATAACTTATTATAATAAAATAAAATTATCACAAATCATTCAATATTTTTGAGAATATCAACAATTATTAAGGACAATTATGATTTATATTTCTCTGGTCAAGTAGTTTAATAACTAAAAATTCATGTCACAATGACCCTACCTACTAAAATATGTTCACAAGTCCTACAAATTTATATATAAGATGCCCCCACTATTCAAAATTCCTGGATCCGTCATTACTTGTAAGGTTGGTTATTTCTTAGACTATCATCCACTGAGTTAATTTCTTATTGTATTGAGTACCTTTCGATGAATGATATGAATTAAGTTGGATAGTTGAACTAAAAAAATAAATAATCTTGTTGCATGGATTTTTTAATGACGTGCCAATTTTTCTACTTTGCCTTAAAAAATTGCGGTGAAGAGTTGAATTCAGGTCCTTACGAGATACGAGTCAACTCTTACTCATTAAATCAACATTCATTAACTCTTTTGTTGACAAAAATTATGATAGCAACACATATTTTAACATACGAGTTTCAACACACTCTCTAATTGGTTGAATTTTAAACAAGTCCTACTAAATTTATGTGTGGCCTACATAATAGTGTGATCCATTTAAATTTCAATCAATTAGAGTGTTAAAAAAAGAGTAGTAGAAAATGTGTTGCTAGTATTCATCGACTTGACAAATATTTAATTCCGTTACAATTAGTTTTTTTAATATTTAGGCCAAATACCTCCCCGGATCCTTTAAGTTTCATGTTTGTTTCAGATAGACCCTTTAAGTTTCTAAGATTTCAGATATGTCCTTTAAGTTTCGAGTTTGTTTCAGATAGGTCCTTTCTATCGACCTCCGTTAAGTCAAAGTTGATCTGGTTAGGAAAAAATTGATGCCAAGTGTCAAAGAGAACCACATCACCCACTTAACGGACACATCAGTTTTGACTTAACAACTTTGTCTTAACGGAGGTTGGCAGAAAGGACATATTCGAAACTAACTCGAAACTTAAAAAGATCTATCTAAAACTTTAAAAAGTTGAAGGATTCAAGAAGAAATTTGGCCTAATATTTATAAACTTTGCGGTGGTGAAAAGTTTTATAACAAATGATTGAAGATTACAGACATCTATATTTATAATTTCAATAATTATTTTTTAATAATTGACACGCATTAAATTAAAAAGAGCACGCGAAATTTTGTTCCCTTATTACCAGTCCCTATAATTTCGGAAACGCGTAATGGACGTAAAAATTGAAGGGCATTATTGTCTTTCAAGGTAAACTGTCTCTCCGACAGCCTGCGCGCGAATGTCCCCCCTTCCCACCTTTTTATTTTACTTCCGTGAAGTGAACAAAACCAGAAAACTCAGAAAATAATGTCAAAACTTTTAACATAACATGAAAATAAATACTAAATTGAAAAGCGACAATAATTAATGAATGTTAATTAAAAATTACTATTCCCTGCATCAAGATTCAAGATCATAAATCATAATGTTCTCAAACATTTAATCATACCAAACAAATCAAATCAAATCAAAACCCTATATCTCTCTTTCTCTCTCTTCACTACCATTTTCCATTTCCATGGCATTCACGTTTAACCTTCACCGTTAGATCTCATATCACTCCAATGTCAGTCATACCATCTTTCTACTTTTCTTCTTCACAAAGATTCTTTGCTTCTACTTTTAGTTCTTGCAACTTCACACTTTTTTTTTCTTCTTCTTTCAGTTACTAGATGTGAGTGAGAAACATCTTCTTACTTGGATCAGAGTGAGTGAAAATTGGTAAAGTTTGTAACTTTAAGCTGTTTTTTCAAATGGGTTGCTTCAGTTTTTTTTTTTAATATTGAAGTGAACTAACTAACTTATGCTTTGATTGGATTGGACATTGGAACAGATCTTGGAAGCTACTGGAGTTGCCAATTAATTGGTGAAGATGAGATTTTTTGAGTTTGGGTGTGTTTTGTTGATTGTTGTATTTGCTCTTGTGGTTTCTGTGAAAGGTGAGATTTATATAGTAACTGTTGAAGGTGAACCTATCATAAGTTACACTGGAGGTATTGATGAGTTTGAAGCTACTGCTGTGGAATCTGATGAAAAAATTGATACTACTAGGTACTTAGTTTCTGTTACTCTCAACTTCTTAGCCATGTTTATTTCATCCAATTCATGATTTGAGTAAGTTTAGACACTGTAAGAATATGTGAATATATTTTTTAAGAAACTAATTTGATTAATGATGGAGTAGATTTAGACACTATAAGGACATTCAAGGTAATGGTTGTTTAACTTATTTGAGAAATAGATATTTATATTTCTTGTATAGGTACTTAGAGATTCTTTTTAGGGTCAATAATTCAATAATCACCACCCAACTTCTGTTTGAACAGTTATTTTTCTGTACTTAATTTTTATTGGTAAGGTTTATGTACTTAATCTTAATGTGGTATTTTCTTCTCTAGTATATTATGAACCAAGAAATGGATATTGGCAAATGCGGTAACTTACCTTTAATACTATTTTTGAACTTCTTTCCAGTGAACTGGTTACTTCTTATGGTCGTCATCTTGAAAAAAGACATGATATGCTTCTGGGGATGTTGTTTGAGCAAGGGACATACAAAAAACTATATAGCTATCGACATCTTATAAATGGTTTTGCTGTTCATATTTCGCCGGAACAGGTGAAGTTTTCTGTTGTTAGTTATCCTTTTGCTATTGAATGATTAAGCATGGATATATTTTGAATTCATTTCTTCAATCTAATTTCCTTATGCTGTCCCCTTATATTAGTAGGCAGAAACTCTAAGACATACTCCTGGAGTGAAATCTGTTGCGAGGGACTGGAAAGTGAAGAGACTTACAACACATACCCCTCAATTTTTAGGACTTCCGACTGGGGTATGGCCAACTGGAGGTGGCTTTGATAGAGCTGGAGAAGACATTGTGATTGGATTTGTAGACTCGGGGATCTATCCTCATCACCCCAGTTTTGCAACTCATAATACTGAACCATATGAGCCAGTTCCAAGGTATAGAGGGAAATGTGAAGTTGATCCCGATACTAAAAGAAATTTTTGCAACGGGAAGATTGTTGGAGCACAACACTTTGCGCAAGCTGCAATAGCTTCTGGAGCATTCAACCCTTCAATTGATTTTGCTTCTCCTCTAGATGGGGATGGACATGGAAGGTTAGAGCAAGTCATTAGAACTTTAAGTAAAGTAGCCTTTCATTCTATGGTCCTGTTTGAATAAACAGCTTAATAAGTGCTTATGTGTCAATTATTTCTATAACAAAAGATAAAATATAGTCAAACTGTTTTTTATTAGTTAGAAGTTGTTCTCATAAGCTGTTTCTTTAAAAGCTTTCCCAGACAGTGTGGCAAGTGCTTATGTTGGTAGATAAGCTTAAATAAGCCAGCCAATCCAAACGGGCTCTAACTTCTGAGCATTTAAATTGGATAGTATTAGCAGCCATGAAGTTATGCTTAAAGCCATATCTACCAATTTGACAACATTTTAACAATCCTTCTATTTTCTTGCATCTTCCTCTGCCAGTCACACAGCCTCTATCGCAGCTGGAAATAATGGAATTCCTGTGAGAATGCATGGCCATGAATTTGGTAAAGCAAGTGGGATGGCTCCTCGTGCTAGGTGAGAAATAAATACCCATAATTGATTAAAAACTGGGAAACAGTCCTTTACATTGGATTAGACATTTGTTGTATTTATGTTCAGGATTGCTGTATACAAGGCACTCTATAGACTCTTTGGAGGGTTTGTTGCAGATGTAGTTGCCGCAATTGATCAGGTATGCAAGTATATGATATATTAATACATTGACTTGAATGTTTCAACAGTCAACTTAAAATTCAACCATTCTTCTAAATGATTTATTTAATATAAAATCTCATTGTTTTCATTAGTAGTATTCTATCTCAAAATTTCTAACTTTTGAAATTTGAGAGTTAACAGGCTGTATATGATGGAGTGGATATACTCAGCCTTTCAGTTGGACCCAACAGTCCTCCAGCAGCTGCCAAAACTACATTTTTGAACCCTTTTGATGCTACGCTTCTTGGCGCCGTGAAAGCTGGTGTATTTGTTGCACAGGCCGCTGGAAATGGTGGTCCTTTCCCTAAGACAATGGTTTCATATAGTCCATGGATAGCATCTGTAGCAGCTGCAATTGATGATCGTAGATACAAAAATCATTTAACGCTTGGAAATGGAAACATCTTAGCTGGAATTGGGTTATCACGTAAGTTTTCAAACTTCCTGTACGCTTCTTCAGATATGCTATTCTTTTTTAATGGACTAGCATCAGGAGATATAATCAAAATATTTTGCTAAAATCTGCGTAATGGCTTGTACAGCTTCTACACATTTAAACCGAACATACACATTGGTTGCTGCAAATGACGTGCTACTAGATTCTTCGGTTATGAAGTACAGCCCAACAGATTGCCAGAGACCAGAATTATTAAACAAGAAACTGATAGAGGGAAATATTCTTCTCTGCGGATATTCTTTCAACTTTGTTGTTGGTACTGCATCAATGAAGAAAGTATCAGAAACGGCAAAGGCCCTTGGTGCAGCTGGATTTGTTCTTTGTGTTGAAAATGTTTCCCCTGGAGCAAAATTTGATCCTGTTCCTGTTGGCCTTCCTGGGATTCTTATAACTGATGTCGGTAATTCAAAGGTACTCAAACTCATCTTTACCTGTATATTTATGTAGAGGTTGATTGAATATCACAACAGCCAAATCTGTTTTTTCTCAGGTCATAATTCCACAATCACCTAGTTATCTTTGCTCCCCTTGTCCCTATCTCTCCTTGTTCTACCTTTTCATCTATAGTTTCTGTTTATAATAAATTATGCTCATGCACTATATTGTGTAATTTAGTATTGCAAATCTTTATATTTTCAGAAACTCATAGACTATTATAATATCTCTACACCAAGAGACTGGACTGGACGGGTGAAGAGTTTCAAAGGTTTAGGTAAAATTGGCGACGGTTTGATACCTATTCTACATAAGTCTGCTCCGCAGGTGGCATTATTCTCTGCTAGAGGGCCAAATGTAAAGGACTTCAGCTTCCAAGAGGCAGATCTTCTCAAACCAGATATATTAGCTCCTGGTTCATTGATTTGGGCTGCTTGGAGTCCAAATGGAACTGATGAGGCAAATTTTATTGGTAAGTAATGGCTTCACAAAGTTGTAACTTCTTTGTAGTTGTTGTGTTAAAATTAATATTGATACATCGTAGAGTTGATTTATTTTTAGCGATTATGTGATTGTTCAGGTGAGGGATTTGCGATGGTATCTGGAACTAGCATGTCTGCACCACATATAGCTGGAATTGCTGCTCTTATAAAGCAGAAGCATCCACATTGGAGCCCTGCTGCCATTAAATCAGCATTGATGACAACTTCAACAACTCTAGACAGAGCAGGGAATCCTCTTCTTGCTCAGCAAACTTCTGAAACAGAAGCTATAAAATTTGTCAAAGCTACCCCTTTTGACTATGGGAGTGGACATGTTGATCCAACAGCTGCCTTGGACCCTGGCCTCATCTTTGATGCAGGTTTCATTTCTTCTTCCGCATTTAACTAATTACTTGTCTTAGAACTTTTAAATTGCCAATTAACTTTGAAACATGGATTTACTTCAAGTTCAGAAATCTGAAGAGTAAACCAGCATTTAGTGTCCTCGAAATTGTAAGGGTCGATCAATTTCGTCCCTCCATCAAAATTAAAGAATGCCAATAAATTTAGAACCTCCATCAAACATTAAAACCAATGAAATACCTGTACCTATATATTGACTTAAATAGTCTCTTGCTACATCAAGACAAGTATAGAATCTTAAAATTTATGGTGCTAAATTTGAGAAGAAAAAAAACTATTTTGACTTACAATCTTCAATTTAAGGGACTAAATTGTGCTATTTTATAAATTTGAAGGACTAAATTGATCGACCCTTACAGTTTCAATGACTAAAATGCTGATTTACTCAAAATCTGAATCCCGGTTAACTTAAAGGACTTCTTTGAACCCTTTTTATGATGGTAGGTCATGCAAAAAGTTCATCAGAAAACAAAATACTATAACATGAAATATGGCTGAAATGAATATGAACCCTTTTTATGATGGTAGGTCATGCAAAAAGTTCATCAGAAAACAAGATACTATAACATGAAATATGGCTTAAACGAATAAAAAAAACGTGGATGGAAGTAATAATTAAAGCCGCTTGTTAAATATCTTGCCAAAGCTGCATATTTTCTCTCCCATCTTCTGCATTTGTTTGCTATTTTCTCCCACAATTAATGGTTCCCTAAAAAACAAGGGGAAAACCAAAGCATAATAACAGCAACAACATCTGCAACAATATTAGTAAATTTATCTCATCAATTTTGTTGTTCATTTTGCAGGATATGAGGATTATCTTGGCTTCTTATGTACAACACCTGGCATCGATGTTCATGAGATAAAGAACTACACTCATGTACCATGTAACACTAGTATGGGTAAACCATCGAATTTAAACACTCCATCCATCACAATTTCCCATCTTGTGGGAACTCAAGTTGTCCACCGCACCGTAACCAATGTAGCTGAGGAAGAAACCTATGTGATCACAGCCAGAATGGAACCAGCAGTTGCCATTGAAGTCAACCCTCCTGCAATGACTATCAACGCTGGCACATCCCGTCAATTTTCTGTGACACTGACGTCTCAATCAGTGACAGGAAGTTATAGTTTCGGAGAAGTTTTAATGAAAGGGAGCAGAGGGCATAAGGTAAGGATCCCTGTTGTGGCGAAAGGATTCCCACGATAGAATCTTGTTTGGTCTGTTGACAAAGGGCTTGTAATATTCTTTGTATGTTGTGGGGAATAAGTTAAGGTATGGTGCTAGATTTGTTCATCCAAAAATATAATATATTATATATGATATTGAATTATAAATAGGTGTAATGTAAAGGGGGGTGAAGCCAAGTTTGTTCCATTCCACGTATAAAGTTTTGGTTATATTATTGTCTAGTCATCATCATTTGTTAAATGCTTCTTTGTGAGAAGTTTTTACATGTATCTGTAACCATTCACTAGTCCAACAGTCACTTGCTTACTGCAGGTAATATAATACATGAAATAATTAGTATCTATTACATCTCGTCGGGTATTAATTGCAAAGTGTCGATCAATCTTACTATAATGCTATTGGCTAGCTAAATTCGCTCATGATTTTCCAGGGTTTTTCTGTCTGTAAGAAGGAAGTTAATAATTTCTTTGCAGGGAACTGATCTTTCGTGTTGAATGGCCAATATAAATGTTGAGAAGTGTTATGGACACTCACTCTAACCACCCACTCTCTTATTGAGTGAAATTCACGTGGGTATCACACATTGAAAACAATACTGCTTTGTTCTTACGTTAACTAAATTGTGTACCTAAGAGAATCAATGTATAAGGAACATTATTTTTACAGCTAAATTGGAAACCTGATCTCTTAACTAATTTATGTGTTTCATTTTGGTCCCTTATCATTGCTTTTGTCAATCATAATATAGTCATTTCCGTTTATTTTTAATTTTAAATGTATAAGATGAACCAACATCAACAAAAAAGATGATCGTTGGATCAAGTAGGTCTTTTGTATTTACCGTGAACCAGCAACACCTCATATTTTTTACTTATCTTCATCTCCTCTCCGAGAAAGACAGTCTTTATTCGTCGTGTTTACTTGTTTGAACACACACGGCAGTAGGTGGGGGGGTTGTAGTTGTAGTATGTACGTGGCTCTTTGAATTGCCAATCGTTGGTGTTTTGCTTGCAGGTTCTAGAATTGGTTTTTTCAATACTAGTTGGGATAACTTGTAGCAAAAATTATTGATTTTAGAAGAGATGAAATTACAAATTAGTAATAATTAATTAATCTGTGACATGTGTTGTGTTGGTGGGTAGAGTAAAAAATTTATCGACATTCATGTTGATCCAAAAATGGATCAATTATTATGGTACTATGCATGCGGACAAATGACATTTTGTGACCTAAAAAATGTCAGAACTCATTTCCTTATTGTTCTCCTTCTGTCTGTAAAGTTGCAATTAAGTTAAGAGGCGCGATCAAAGTTCAGAATTCTTCAACTCTAAATCATATGCTATGGTATGTTCTCTCTCTGTTTCTCTTATGTTTAATGCGCGTGGATCCAGTACCGTACTTTATGCTTCTTTTGGGCCAATTAATGAACTGCTCCCATATACCGTAGTTACTTGTTTAATTCTCTTTTTGGGTACACAATTATCAACACTCAATTTGCATAAACTTTATAATAACCTGTAGAAACTAATTTAAGTTGGGTGTTAACCATGTATTACTAAAGGCAACTGAAGGGAAGAAGCAGCCCAAAATTGTTCTGACCAAGCCATTTTCATTGGAAGTTGAATCAGATTCAGAACCAAGTTATGGCTACAGAGCACCTAATCTTATACGTCGCTTGTTAAGTTTACTTAAGAATGTGCGACCAGGAGCAGATCTCACTAACTTACAGGCAAGTACTCCCTCTCTCACTTCTACTCTTTAACGAATTACGGTGGCACTGTGATTTCGTTGAAACTCCAATTGCCAAAAAATTATGTCGCCTATCATGATTTTGCCAAACTCACCGTCAATCCATACATACATTTAGTCTGATATATTGTATAATGTTGTGCTCATACTAGGATTGGATACATTGATATTTTGGGTAATTATGGATGGTACAAGACAGTAATGACGAAAATCAACGAATTTTGTTTATCGCTTACTTTCAATGCCATCCCACCATGTATTCCGTAACTGAAGCATCTTCAGTACTATTCACTTGATGATTGCCAAGCTTTCCAATTGCCACTACCCCATGATTTGTGTAGTGCGTACTAGATTAGTTTTTTATTCCTTTAAAATTGTTCCAGCATGTACATGATTTGTGCATTTGTCAGTTTTCGTACCATATAGCGTTACTCTAATATTTTTATCTGCAAATATATACCGTGTGTCTAATATTTACATAGATCAATTTTTTTCTGTGATGATATTTGGATCAATCATTGATTTAATTATTTTAGCTTGTATCCATGTGCAGCTTCCGCCTCTATTTTATTTCCCAAAATCACAGCTTCAATGCTATGGTGAATCAGTATACAGCACAACTTCAAATTCAAACTTGCTGAACAAATGCAACAATGAGCAGAGTCCATTGGAAAGGTTCACATCTGTGGTAGCATGGAGCATATCTACCACACGCCCTACATCTTTTGGAGTTGCTCCTTATAATCCCATTCTTGGTGAGACACACCATGTTTCCAAGGGCAACCTTAACGTCCTACTCGAACAGGTTTCCACCAATCCTCCGGTATCTGCCCTCCATGCAACAGATGACAAGGAAAACATTGAAATGATATGGTGCCAGCAAGCTGTTCCTAAGTTTCGAGGTATCTCAAATATCACAACACTCACTCCTCATTATATGTCGTTACATTGTCAACTCCATATGCGCTGTCAGTATTAAAAATTTTACATTGTAAATCATTCGTAATCGTCGATCATTCAGAATGTATGACTTGAAGTCTTGAAAAATATCTACTTATAAAGTCACACATATGATTGGTTTTGATTTGTTGACAGTGTAAAACTTTTTACTTACAGAAACGATGTATCAAAATTAAACTCTTATTATAGAGCATGTCTAATATATATTTCAGTCTAATACGAGTAAGTAAAAGACAAGATTTTAATCTGTTTCAAGTAAATTTCAAGTGTTAAATGATGTCCCTTTACTTTAGGTACAAGCATTGAAGCTGAAGTGCATGGCAAAAGGGTGCTAAAGCTCAGAAATCATGGGGAAACATATGAAATGAATTCTCCTCGCCTCTCAATCAGAATTCTTCCAGTTCCAGGAGTTAGTTGGGTTGGGAATGTTAATATACGGTGCAAAGAGACAGGCCTTGTGGCTGAGTTATCCTACGAATCATCCTATTCTTTTCTTGGACTTGGAGGGAATAGTAAGTTGATCAGAGGGAAGATCCTTGATTCCTCATCATTCAATGTACTATATGACATTGATGGTCAATGGGATAGGTAGTGTACTCCCTCATCACTTCACACCATCTTATACCTTTCACTTTCATTTTCTTTCTAATGAAAACTATTAATCAAGTCTTCAAGACAACTAGCTAATCATTCGCTAGTGACATGCTTGTTATTATGCTACGTGTTTTAGTGTCGCGTTTCTTATCAAATTTGATATTTGTATTTAGGACTGTTAACGTGAAGGATACAAACAGTGGGAAAGTCAAAGTGATATATGATGCAAAAGAAGTCATTTCAGGGCTCAAAGCTCCCATTGTCAAGGATGCAGAGGTAACTAACAAGGAATATTTTAAGTTCTTAAAAGAACAAAATTGGTAAAGTTTTTGATATTTTAATTACGTGGCATGTTAATTTTATTGGATATGAGCTGAGATTCTGTTGTTCATCAGGGTGTTTGGCAAACTGAATCAGCTCTTATTTGGGGTGAGTTGACTCAAGCCATTATTAGCAATGACTGGGAGAAAGCAAAAGAAGCAAAGCAAGGTGTGGAGGAAAGACAAAGTGAGATGTTGAAAGAAAGAGACACCAGAGGGGAACGTTGGACTCCTAAGAATTTTTTGGTGTCTTACAGTAATGAAAGTGGGTTGGACTGTGATTGTTCACCCATTAATACATGGGTACCTGCTGCACCTATCATAGCCCCGTAACTTTTTTTCTTTTTGACAACAAGAACCAAGCAATTTCATTAGCAATATCACAGAAGCTAAACTTGTCGCCACCCAAGTTAAAATGTGGGCAATCTCATTTGTTAGTCTCCGAATAAACTCAACATGAAGTTTGTGAAAGAAAAAAAAGAAAGTGCACCGAAATTAGAGACATCATCACCAGTATGTTTAATTTAATCCACCACTCGCTTTTTTTTTGTGAAGGAAATCCACCACTCGCTTAGAATCCAACTTGATGCATGCATTATCCATCTTGATATCACAAATACATTTTACAGTTAAAAGTTTACGACCACTATCTGGTTTGACCCACCTTGTGACGGCTCTCTCTAAGCTTGAAGATTGCAACTTGCAAATAAGAGATAACCCTATGCACCAATCTCCAGTCTTCCAACATAATCAAACCGCGTTGAACTATAACCAAAAGTTCTTCATATGTGTTCTAATTTAGACATTGCTTGGTGTCTGCCGAACAAGAGTTGGATTAAAGTTAATTGCGACGGCTCTATGATGGATTATGGTCTTAAAGCTACGTGTGGTGGTGTTATAAGTACATCGGATGACAATTTTGTTGTGGCTTTTTTCCTAATCTAGGAACTTGTTCGATCACAGTTGCTGAACTTTCGGTCAATCTTCCAAAAATCGAGTGATAGCTCGTCGAGTTTACCGAGTTTACATTTTTAGGTACCAAAATTGAGTTAACTCGGAGGTAAATTCGATTTCTGATTAAATCGGAATGTTTGACGAGTTTGACTCGAGTTAACTCAGTCAAACTCGATAAACTTGTGTAAACTCAACCGTTTAAGTCTAATTTGTTTTTAGGAAAAACTGGACTATTTTTTTGACCCATTATATTTCAAAGCCCAATTCCTTTTCTTCAAGTCCAAATACTGAATATTTGCCTTTACATAACATGTTGCCTAGCTTCCTGAAATGAAACGTTTCTTTTTCTTTCTTCTTTGAGTTCTAAAACCTTGAAGATGGGAGCACATGCCACTTAGGGTTACGGTGGTGGAAGGAAAACTATTCCGATTGCGACGCCCATTAGGGTTGCAGTGGTGGTGTTTGTTGTCAGTTGTGGTAGAACCATAGAAGAAGGCATATTTTCTTACTTAAACGAGAAAAAAAAACAGAGCTTCAACTTATGATTTTGCAAGTTTATTTTGTATTTTTATGTTTAGTTGAACATAATGTGTAACGTCCAATTTTAAGTTTTAAATGATTGAACCTTAACGGAAAATATGAAGAAATTTTTCTAGAGAAATAGGTGAAAAACTAATTATAAATCATTTGATAAACAAGCTTCGTAAAATTCATAACTCATTATTATACATTCGAAATAAATCATTGGGATGTTACATAATGCTTTGTTATGGTGGTTGAAAACCTTTATAATTTAGTCATATTTTGCACTATTGAACTATTTACAATATTATATTAGTTTACATATGTCATGTAAATAATAAATTTTATTTAATTTTAATTTTAGTTAAACTCGTATGAGTTCTCGAGTCGAGTTTATCTAAGCAAAACGAGTTGAGGTAAATTCTTGAGTTTTAATACCTTGCTTTCAGCCATTTCTCAAGGAATTCAACTAGCCAGGAGTAGATGGTATCCCAAAAGTTTGATTGAAACTGATTATCAATCAGTGATTAATCTAATTACGAGAAGTTGCCCGACAACTCATCCTTGTCATGAGTTGGTAAGTGACATAAAGAATCTCACAGTGCAAGTGACTTTAATTCATTTCTCTCACACTTTATGAGAGGCGAATCAAGTGGCAGATGCTTTGGTTAAACTTGGTCTGCCCAACTTGGTCCACTGAAGATTATGATTTCTCCTCGAATTGTATTTCTTTGGTTTTACTAACGGGTAGAATCGATACTCTCTTTTCAAGAGGTATTCAATCCTTCGATAATTGTTGTTCTAACATTCATAACTTCACAATGACACGTGGAAATTACCTAAAAGCCCCCAACTGTAGTTAACTACCGTTGGGCTAACCGGCATCAGTTAACTACCGCTGGACCCAGCGGTAGTTAACTGCGGCTGCGTTTTGTTGATAGTTCAGCCCAGAATCCAGCTTCCAGCCACTCTCTCATGTCTCTATCTCTCTAAAAATTTTAATTTTCACACTCTCTCTTTCTAAAAAAAACTCTACCAAATCATCCAAATTTTTTTCCACTAAATCACAAGTAAGTTATCACTTATGCTATTGTCATAAATTTTAGTTGTAGTTTAATTTTTAAATTTTGATTTTTTTTTAAGTAGTTATTTGTAGATCTGAAATGCTATTAACAAATATTATGAATACTTGTTATAATGGAGTTATATTGCTTAAATTTATATATATTTTTGAATTTTATAAATTTTTTAGGGTTTATTTAGGATTTTTAGGGTTTATGTATAATTTGCACATCAAGTGTTTGATGAAATGTTTGAATGAGTTTTTCATTGATTATTTTTAATTTCTTATTGTGTAGATTTGAAACAATGGCGGGGTGGATCGACGTTCATGCACAATTCAACGGCAGAGAACCTCAGACGTTGAAGGTTCGATGCCTTGGTGTAACATTAAGAGGTCTCAAGGATGAACTGAATGAATTCAACCAAGGAGTCAACCTTGGAGACACAAGGAGGGTCGAATACGTTTGGTATAAACGTCCAACGCTCGACGAGGGGAGAATATCATTTAGTTGGGTGAAATTAACGAACGACGAAAACGTGATGAGCATGTTTTGGGAGCACAACATGTCCCAGTGGATCGATATTCGGGTAACGTTGCTGAGATCAACTGAAAATATTATCAACAGTCTGATTCCGCCAGAAGATCGTGATTAGGTAGGGATTGTAATTAGGTAGGGAATGCACCTTCCAACTACAACAATTGTCTTCCTTTGGATGGGGTAATTCAAACTTGTTAAACGGCAGGACTCATACATTCGCCTGACACTTCTATTGTTCCTTTCAAAAGATTAAATTCCTGTTAGGCCGGTTTAAATGAAGGTATTGAAGTGTCAAGGAATGCACCTCATTCTTTTGACACTTGAATACCATTATTTAAACCAAGCCTAACAAGAATTTAATATTTTGAATGGAACAATAGAAATGCCGGACAAATGCTTGAGTCCTGCTATTTAGCAAGTTTGAATTTACCTCATTCAGAGCTAAGATAATTGTTGTAGTTGAAAGGTACATTCTCGAATGTAATGTAATGTAATGTGATAACATATATAGTTAATTCTGCATAATACATGTTGTTTTGAATGGAACAATAATTAATTTATTCACTTTTTGAATTTATTTATTCATTACACAATTTTAATTATTCGAATTCACGTTAGATTTATTCAAAAGCACCATATTGTCAAGAAAAATGTAGCAAAATGCGCGCGGCATATAAAAAAACATAAAAAAGATCCAAAACAGTATGAATGGCTTGAGATTTTCACATTTATTCCAACGTTTATTCTTTGTAATATGTCTCTATCTTGAATGATGGTCGCGATTTGTGTTTTTCATATATTGCATATATAACAATAAACAATATTTCTCTCTTTGAAATGTACAGACAAGGAAATAGTTTTCATATACATTATTCTTAAAACTAATTAGCATTTTGCAATGTCATGAAAATATATGACACTGCAAAACTCCAGCAACCACTGGCGGAACCAGGGGTGGCAAGGGGGAGCCACGGCCACCCCATCTTAATTTTTTTTTATACCCTAGAATTTAGCAGAATTAATTTGACAAAAATTTAAATGATACCTTAATAAACCTACTTTTCTTATCTAGTACACTTAACTTTGCTTCCTTTTGTCAATTTTAATCATTCTTGATCGTTGCATATTGTTAAATTGAGAAGTAAGACGGGACCTGGATTTCTAGCGGATAACATGTCAGTTTATATTGAAAGGGAAATTAGTACATGTATTAGTTCCGAGTCAATATTCATTAATGATTTAAAGTCACTCGAAAAGCGTAAAATGTCTCTTTAAGTATTTAATGATCGACTTTATATATTACTAGCGAAAAGACGGACACTCACGTGCCCTTCTTTCCGCTCTTTTTATTACGTTAACACGTGTGTAGATTATCAACGATATTTTATAGAAATTTTCATGTAAATTAAAAATGATATTTTATATAACTTTTTGATATAGATTAAAATTTTGAGTACAAATATTTGTGACTTTCAAATGTAACAAATTCAACAAACCATATTTATTTTTTTCAATGACAACAATAATGTAATAAATATAATAAAAATTCTTATATTTTTTAATAACACCAACAATATAACATTAGATAAAAATTTGTTTAAGGGTATAATTGGAATAACAAACAATTCAGCTCAAAATATTTCCAAAACGCCCTATTTTCTTTGTATATAGTATAAATGTAGTTTAAATTTTGAATGATCGATTTTTGGTGTATTACAACTTAAATGTGTTGTATGCAATATGATTTATATATTTTAGTTTGTTTTGATGGCGGCCACCCCTAAACTTTTTTGTCTAGCTCCGCCCCTGCCAGCAACTATGTATTTTATAAAAGTGTATATGTTATAGTATACTAGGCTTATCTGGTTCAATTTATATTTTTTTTAACAAATCAAAATGAGATATATTACGAAACCAACGATGTTACCCCGCACAAGGTGTGCAAAAGGAGGAACATCGAGAAATATTTACAAAGTTATGGTGCACAAATCAAATTAGAGCACCAACCAAAATAGAAAAATTACAAAATAACACCCATACACGGGATGAGGTGTTTCCACCAGTCGTGGTAAGTGTAAGCAAAAGCAGCCAGTTTAGATTTCAGCCAAAGGAAAGAATGAAGCTTTACATTTTCAATGAGAACAAAAGAAGTGGAACCCATATTTTGAAATACCCGGTTGTTTCTTTCCTTCCAAAACATCCAAACAGTGGCAAACCAAATAATCTTGAAGAATAAATGTGAATAGATTGGCATTCCCGCCATCCTACTGAACTGAATAAAATGATGTCGAAACTCACCAGCATGCACAAAAGAGATGCCCAACCAATTTGAAACAAGAGCCCAAAGATCAGCTGAAAGTGTACATTGAAGAAAAAGATGTGTTACCGATTCAATGGAGTCGCAACCAAGCGCACACGACATGTCCGTTGAAGGGAGAACACCGCGCACCACCAAATTGTCTTTAGTTGGTATACAGTTATGAAGGATGCGCCACACCAACAGAGACACCTTCGAAAGGACATGCTTGTGCCAAACATCATCAATAAGAGACCTGTCCACCATGTTGCCCTGGTAGTAATAAAGCGGTAGGCTCCCCGCACCGTGTAGCCATGAATAGGATCTAACAGCCACCGCCAAGAGTCAAGAACAGTATCCTGCAAAACAATGTTATGTAATAACAGAGAATATTCCCTCATAGACTCCTCCCACGCAAACAATCGGCGCCTCCACTTCCACGCCGCTCCATCAATTCCCCGACCACGACCCTCCATCCCTCCCACCGTACAATCCTTTTCCACCGCCAAATCAAAAAGGCGAGGAAACTTCAACCTCAACGGCATGTCTCCAATCCACTTGTCGTACCAAAACAAAGTACCCCGCCCATGTCCTATCACTCTCCTAATATTATCATCAAACCAATTCCTCACTCCCTCACCAACCCCTTCACAAATACGACACAACATCTTCCACCACACCGACGAGTCTCTACCTCCCTCCCTAATCCGCCCTCCAACCTCACCATAGCGGGCTTTCAACACACGATACCACAGACCCCCCTTCTCCGTCAACAATCTCCAACACCACTTACCCAACATAGAAATATTAAAGGCACCTATCCTCCTAATCGCCAACCATCCGTCCTCCTTTGGTAAACAAATCGAATCCCATTTAATCCAAGCTATTTTCCTATTAACCTCACAACCCCCCAATTTATATTGATTTAATGCTTAGCCTATGCGTCGGTCATGATATAAAATTGAGTCGTGAGAAAGTTGGACATAATGCAAATGATGGAGGATGCTATGACAATTGTCATGTGACATTATTTTTTGCCAAAATGGAGTTAGTGCAGTTCATACAAATGAGTGTTAAGTGAATGTGATGGGATGAGTCGTGTTGGAATGTTGGCCATTGGCAAGACGGACGGGCCCGTTGATGTTCTTGTAGTATTAAGTGTGGAAAGCTACTTTTATCCCCACCCTAACTTAAATAAGGTTGTGTGTGGGAAAGAGATGAAACTATCCTCTGTGTGGATGTCATTACTGTGGTTGTCTTTTTTAAAGGCAAAAAGAAAAATTTCATTAAAGATTACCACGCACAAAACGTGCAGGAAACAAACCTTAAATATGCAAATAGTCCGCCGGACTATTTAACTAAAATAAAAAAATAATAAATATATTAATAGTCCTCTAAATAATTTTTTTGAAGGAATAGTCCTCAAAATATTTAGCATTTTGGTTTTAGTTGCTCTAATCTTTATTTTTGTTTTAGTCCTTCCAAATATATAATATAATTTTTTTGATTTTTTGCAAAATTGTTTATAATAGATTTGGTATGTATAACATGTAGAATATTTGATTTTAATCTCTTAAAGTAAGGATTAAAACGAATATTATAAAAACCAATTTTAAAATTAAATGATTCACAAGAATTAAAACAAAACAATAAGGATCAAAATAAAAGATTTTATATTTTCAAGGATCAAAACTAAAAAAAAAAATTTACATGGACCAAACTCTGAGTCTATATTTTTTATTTTTTTTAAGGAAACAATAGTTTTTTTTTTTGTTGTAAAGAAACGGAACAGTAGCTATCGACATAGGAAATAACTACATGACATACCAAAGTACTATTAGGTCATTATGTGGTTTTTTTTTTGTTAGAGAAGTCTTTTTTTTTTTTTTTAGGGATTTTGTTAGAGAAGCCAGTATGTGGTTGTTATTGATTTTTTTTTGTTGAGGTAATTGGTTGTTACTGAATTGTTGCGTTTTAAATCTGGTGATTGAATAACTTTTTTCTATCCAATGTTTTTACTTTAGATAGAAAAAAAAGAAAGAGGGTTTGTACAAAACTTTCTTTTCGGCCTTACGCTTCCAGGTCTCAAGAAAAGAATAGCTCTTTCTATCAAAGTTCACATATGATTTTTTTATATGGAATGGAAAAGGTTAAAAAGTGTTTTTACTTCTTAGAACATTAGTTAAAATGACAAAAATAAAAATATTGTATTAAAAAATGGTGAAAAATTGTGAATTTAAATTCATAAAACTAAAATAATTGTTGAACCCAATATAAATATATTACTTTTGATATTTTTAACAGGTGCTTTTAAGACATATACCTATCTTAAAATTATGGAGAATTGCATTTAACCTTCCAACACCACCGGTGATTCAATAATAAGCATGTGTCAATCATAACACCAACCCCAACCGTCAAAATTATTGCAATGTCCTACAAAAAATTTATTGCAATGTCCTTTTATAAGATTTTATTTTATTGCTCTGGCTGAGAATGAAACATATAATTAATATATTGATAGATTCCCTTTCCTTAACATGCAATAGCCAATAACAATAGATTCCCTATTTTTTTAGAGAATGAAACAAGAGTTTGTTGAGATGAAAAACATTCTGTTTAATAAAAAAAATAAAATTATGACATTATAAAGTGTTCTAAATTGTGGCAGGTTTGTGTTCTTAACTTAAGTTTGGGAGGAAAGAGACTTGAAAAGAAAGTTTGTGAGAAAAGATAACTAACAGTCTGAGTGAGGATAAGGTTTTTCCATCTATACATCAATATACTCATAAAATCAGCTCTCTGATTCACTTTCAGCTTACTTCATCTTCTTTACAAAGTTAGAGTTTCAGAAATATGGTAAGTGCATATTCTCATCTTTCTGGCTTTCCAGTCCATCTTCAGTTTTCTTTCACCTGCTTTACAAAGTGGGGAACTCTTGATTCACTTTAGAGTATATAAAGTGAATGAATCATTCATAGCTATATTATAATAATTCATAAGTTTGCTAAAATAAAATTCTTGATTTTCTTATTTTATATTTTAGTTACTTTAGATGATTTAAATCCGTATATCAATATAAAAATATGAACTTCGAGGTTTTATTTTACCATGTTATTGGTATGAAGTGAAACTAATCTTCATCGAAAAATATGTGATATGATCTATAAGATGTACTCTTCTCTTGCAACTAATTTCCTTCATACGCAATAGTCATGGGTCGAATCCTTGCCCAAGGATCCAATTAAGACCCTTATCACGTAAACTAATAAAATTGGAGGCTATTATTGATTCTTAAATAGGCTCACGGTATTATGGAATAAGAGAAGTATATAAGAACATTTGCATCTGGAGACTACTGCAATGCTAATTTGTTTAAGATTAAGTTCTGTTCTTTAATTTTATTTTTGCATTGGAGTTGATCATTGAAGTGGGAACAAAGATCTCCTAGTTTTTTTAATCCAAACTAATGTTTTCGAACATGAGCATATTTGAAACCATTTCAGATGTGATACCAACAAAAAATAATTTTTATATTCCTCTTTATTATTTTTCCATCGTTTTTTACTTGGTTATGACAAAATTAATTAAAATAAATTTGACTTTTTTAAGGAAAAATAAATTTGATTATATTTTTATGTATTAAGATTTATTTAATTTTTATATGTTTTAAATATTTAATAAGTATAATTTTACATATTAAAATAAATGAATTAATATTTAAAAGTGTGTACTGCCTAATTTTTTTATGAACGTAGCAAAATGTGTATAAATTGTTTACGGAAGAAAATGTTCAAGTGTGATTTGGACTTAAGTTTGAAATTCTTATGACATGCATAAGGGGATACATCCCTTAATATATATTTTCTTTTTGTTATATAAAATGTCTATTTATTTTGGCTACTTTCCAAAATCAAATGAAAGTCTAACTAAACACATATCACTCAATCTTGTTTGGGCATTTGTCGTGTAGGAAACAAACATTGTACTCACAAAGCCATTCACAATAGAACACAACCAATCATCGGATTCCAATGGGAATTATAAAGCACCAAATTTTTTGCAGCAAGTACTAAGTCTCTTTAAGAATGTGCAGTTAGGATCTGATTTGTCACGTTTCAAGGCAAGTTTTGATTTACCTCCAATCCAATTAACTCAATTTGTATATATTTTTAATGAACAATGAATTTGAATGTGCATGTATTATGTATATTCCACAGCTACCACCTGCCTTCAACATGCCTAAGTCACAGCTTCAATGGTATGGTGAATGTGTATATTCCACAGGTGTAGACTTGATAAACAGCATCAACAATGGGAAAACACCATTGGATAGATTTATATCAGTAGTTGCATGGAGCATTTCCACTACACGACCACAAAGTTTTGGAGTTGTTCCCTACAATCCCATTCTTGCTGAAACTCATCATGTTTCCAAAGGAAACCTTAATGTCTTGCTTGAACAGGTATTGTTTGGTGGTATGGTGGAAGGAGCAAGTCTTACGTTTACGCATATATAACAATACATATAATTTAATTAATTTTAAAATATATATTATTATATTATTTTCAATCTTACCTTTTAATAAAAATTAAAGTTGCGCTAAAAGCTAATAACACTTTTTTTAATACACATTTTTCCACCGATTAAAATTTCACATAAGACCCTGTCAAATTTATATGCGACCCACATAATTGGTGGAACTCATGAATTTCAACTAATAGAATATAACTTGTGTTCCTGACAAAAAAAAAAGAAAAGAATATAACTTGTGTTAAATAGTACTATCTCCGTTACTTTTAATTGTCACTTTAAGATCGTTTACACATACTAAAAAAGATAGTAAGTTTTGTTATTTTCAAGAAATAATTTGTCTCTTATTTATAACACTTAATTATTTATTGGTCTTCGTTAAAAAAATAATTATTTTTTGGTCTTGCTAAGGTGCATATTAATGAAGTGAAATTTAGAAATTATACATTGAAAACAACTATTCTTATACTTGAATTTGAATACATGAATTTTGATATAGAACTACTGTATGCAATTTTTTAACATAAGGGCAATGTTAACATTTTTCATTATTTATTTCATTTCATATTCATAGATAAATTGGACAAAACAATAATGAAAAATGCTAACTAGTATCATAGCTGTCATCTTTCTACGTATCTCATATTAGGTGTCATCTTTCTACGTATCTCAATCTCTCGCCAAAATTATAACTCGTATATGCTTAGAGATATCAAATAGGTTTTAACACGCCTACCTTCAACTAAAAATTTCATATTGCATACATTGTCGGTCTAAAATAGTTTTACATTGTCATTTAATTAAAACTACCAATTTGACGTATCATATTATGTCAATGCATAATAATTTTACACATGCATTCAATGATATGTCCCCACATCAATAAATAAATACGATAACTCACGTGTTTTCATATCTATTAATTGACGTGACAACACACCATTTCATGTATGCGTAAAATCAGTAGACATTTACAGAGACAAAATATAGTAAATTCTAACCAACTTCATAATATCATTATGGTTTGGCAAAATATGTGAAATTCAGTTAAACTATCACCCGATACTTTAATTTTGCGTTTCTTTATGAACACTTCTTATGCCAAGAGAGTCGGTTGTTGATACTGTATAACTTTATTTTGCTTTTAACAAAGTTAAAATTAATAACTTTGATTTACTCAAAAAAAGAAAAAATAAATTATCATTACCGAACTGATAAGTTACTTCTGTAAAAGGAAAGGAAGGCTGTTTTAGGACATGAGATGAGGCACCGGCACAAATGGCAAACCACATCCCTTTGCTTGGACAAAAAAAATGGTATAAAACAACCTGGAAAGGTTATACACTTTAAAGTGAAATATTTGCATTTTCTAAAGCATATCTATCTTTTCTAATTTTTTTTTTTTGTCGAGTAGTTTAGTGATTGAAATTTCCTTTTTTTAAGGTGAATAAGTAGGGTGTCTGAGGTTCGAACCCCGATCCCTAAATATAATAATGCATGTCCCTGTCAACTGAGCCACGAAAACTCTTTTCTACTTATTCTATACATGTAATCGAATTATCAGATGCATTAACAATTAGGATTTAGTACTTTTAGTTTCCTCTATGTGTGATTTTGTTCTCTCAATAAGGGTTTTTTTTTTTTTACCTAAACTACTTTAATTCTCTTCTTTTTTTTTTTTTATCAAAATGTCTTGGAGTTCACGGTGTGTTTAAATATATCATATATGTAATAAGTAACAGTTTCCTATTCTGAGTTTAGGCCGGGTTAAAATTAACCTATCAAATATGATAAAAGAAATTCTAATTTTGCCTTCACCCTATCCTCTCTACCTGATCGATCTCTTCCTCTTTCTCATGCCATATGTACTCTATTCTCTATTTGTTTCTTAAATTTCATTTTTTTTTATTATTGATTTCAATTTTTTTTTTGTATGAGTCACTTTTTTTCTTCTTCTTCTTCTTCTTTTCATGGATCCCATCGATTTCACTTCCTTTTTATGAATTCCCCTTCAATTCATCTTTTTGAAACCATTTCAATTCGTTTAAATTCATTTTTGTTTTGTATAAAATTCAATCCTCATTTTTTTTTGAATTCCTCTGCTTTTTTAATTGATTTCTCATCTGTTTTTTTCCTTTCGTAAAGCTTCCTATTTTATTGTTTTTCTTCTTATCGATTTCAATTATTTTTCATTGATGGTGCTATATTATTTTCCTTTGATGATGATGATGTATTTGTTACAAAATGTAATTGATTAGAAGGGTAATTACGTCATTTAATATGATAAATTAATGTTATCCTACTTGTTATCATGTGCGCGTCAACCACACGATAGGACAAGTGTTATCAAGTTTATATCATATCATATGTTTCAATCCATTTTTATATCTTATCATGTCTTTATCATATCCTGACCATTAAACAGAGTCTAAATTTTTTTCAAACATGATTAAAATGTGTACGATAAATGCATACCGTCCTATCTAACTCAATTGCGACCAAAGGGCACATGCTTTCCATGAGATCAGTTTAGTTGCCATCCATATCCTTTCAATAAATGTATGAAACTGTGTTTTTTTAGGAGATGAAATTGTGTTATTTTTTTATCTCTTACATTTGAGCATCCACGACTTTTAAACATTTAATATTTAACATTTTATTTTCTCTCAATCTCCCTTTATTTATAACATCATCTATTTATCACATTATTTTCTCTATTTTTATCTCTCTCATGCTCTTGAATAATTTATGGATGTACAAAAACCTTGTTCCTTAAAATCTTGATGTTAAAAAAGTACTCTCTCACACACACGAGGCGAGAAGTCTTCTATTCTATCCCAGCAAGCTAGTTTGAACAAGTTTTATTTTTTGCATACAAGGACGACTTCAACTATCAAATAAACCGCCGATCCTAGTTTTTTTCCTTCATTAATCTAGGAGAGGGTGGTTTTAAATCATTATTTTAACAAAGAATCGCACCTCTACATCTTTTTTTTCCTTTTCGTTCAATCTAAATAAGTGATTTTCACATATATCAAATTTTTCATTTTTGTTTCGTCGTGATTTCTTCGTCTTAGTACGGCATTGTATTGTTCGTCGTCTTGTGCGGCGTTGTTTGATTTTGCATCTTGTTGCGGTGTTTGTTTATTTTATATTAAAAGATTAGCTTCGGTCAATTACAAATTCAATCAATTCAATCAATGATCAGGATATCAACGTTGCATATTAAAAAACATGTGTATCCCGATGACTTAGGTTTTATCATATTGTTTGTAGACATTTTGTTGTTGCATACTATTAACTTGGGTGTTGTGAGTTTGTCCGCAGACGCATCCTTTACGTTTTTAGCGATGTTCAACATATTGTATCTGATGTACTTTATCAATTTGAATGAATGAATATCATTTTCTTTTTGTAAAAAAAAAAGCTTTGAAGAATATGGTTATCTTTTCAAAGAATTCATAAATTGTCTTCCTTTCTATAACAACTATATAATTTTTCCCCCTTTTAAATAAACTATATAAACTTTTTATATTAAACAACAAAATATATATTCACTCCTTACCTAGAAAATATCTATTATTAGATATGAATGGAATATCTTAAGCATTGAGATTGTTCGAGTAAAAAATTAATTAGTTATCACCGGTATATAATTTATGAGAGCAGGTCCGTTTCAAGGGCCATGTGGTTCAAACAAGGGACTTTGTTTCAAAATTTTGGGTTGGAAAAAGACTTTAAAATAGTTTAATTTATTTACGAATATAGTATAATATGAAAATTAAGAGTGAATGTCTTGTATTTTCTTTGTCCAAGGTTCAATTCTGCCTGCCTACAACAAATCTGAAATTCTTTTGTTTATATAAAAATAAAAGGCCACACAATAAAAATTATTTTAGGCTTCTAAATTTGATGGGTCAACCCAATTTGAGAGGGAGGATCACCGCATACAATATACTTGTATCGACTTACTATTGCGTAACGAACTGTCAAAAGCTTAGGAAAATTGCTCTTTTCACTTATAAAATTGTTCATTCCCTTAACTCAGGTAGAGTTAATTTTCGTTTGACATTTTTCAGCTAGAGTTAACTTGTGTTGAGACTTTTAAGATCGGTTGAAAAATGTTGAGTAAGAGTTAACTCTAACTGAGTTAAGGGAATAAACATTTTTTTTGGTCAAGTAGTCTAGTGACTAAAGCTCACACATTTAAAATGTGTAGAAGTGGGGTGTCTGATATTTGAACTCCGACTCCTACATATAATATGCAATATCCCTACAAACTGAGTTAAACTTCCAGGATGAGAATGAACAATTTTGAAATGGAAAAGAGTAATATTCAAAGCTTAATTATTGAACCGACATATATACTTTTTTTTAGAGGGTCACCAAAAATCTTAATAATAATAATAATAATTCTTAAAAAAAAAATCTTAATAATTGTACAATAACACCACATAAATACTTGTACTAGATGAATTAATGCGACAAGTGACAATAACACCAACTCTCAACCGTCAAAATTATATGTTCTCATCATAACTCTCAACCGTCCCATAATATCTTCATCTCAAAACAGTGTTAAAAAAATGTTTCAAAAAATGATGAGCTTAAATTGTGAGAGAGTTTCGGACGAAGGGAATTGAAAGAAAGAAAAAAAAAAAAAAAACTTTTCAACATTTTTTTAAGAAAAAAATCCGGCTTGAGTGATATAGAATTGGTGACATTGACCAATCACAATGTCACAAGTAAATTTTTTTCTTTCTCTCTTTCACAAGGATTGGGATATTTTAATTGATCAATGTCGTTAATGTCACCCAAGTGTTATCCAAAAAATCTTTCACTTTTGTTGAAATAGTATTTTTATAGAGATTAATAGATGACAATATTCATAATTAATCTATTTTTATTATCAAAAATATTATAACAATATTTTTTTTTTGTATAAGTCTCTTAAATCCTCTAAAATACTCTTCCAAGTATTTTCAAATTAAAAGAATTTTGTATTATAAAAAAGAAAATCTCAAAGTTCTCGTATCCCCTTCTAAACTCCCAACCAGAAGCTAAAAATCTAATCTCTTGTATTTTGATTATATACTAAAATTATTTAAACTCATATTACATATCAAATGATTAATTGTGTTCAATAAAAATATATAAACGGTTAATTTTGGTGAGTCTCAATAACATATCAAATGATTTTAGATTTATGTAAAATTTTATATTGATGATCTATAATATATGAACTTACAATCTAACAATCAAATTTAAAAAATTCATAAATCAAGTAAAATGATATTGAATGGTGTGACATTACTTTGATGTAATTGATCCCTCCTAATATACATGTGTGTGTGGATGTTTTAGATTTAATTTATAAACGGGGACATTTATACCATCCTAACAGTCAAATTTAAAAAATACATGAATCAAGTAAAATGATATTGAATGGTCTAAAATTACTTTGATGTAATTGATCCCTCCTAATATATATCTATATGTGTGTGGATGTTTTAGATCTAATTTATAAACGGATACCCGCAGACAATTATACTATCAAATTTGTATTTGTATCCATAAAATAACGCGAAGTTAAATACTCATTTATTAACACGTTAAACTACCAGTCCCATGTCCATGACAGATTTTATTGGTGGATACCTGCGAATTTTTTTGCCATCTGTTTGTATCCAAAAAAAGATAAGTTTTTATTTCGGTGTAAAAACATAACTATGTCCACAAACCCTTGTACTTATCTCTTAAACGATACCATTTTACTTATCTCATAAGTGATACCTCTTTGTACTTATCCCTTGAGTACTTAACTCTTAAATTATATCATTGTATTTCTCTTAAATTAGATCACATGTTGTACATCAAAAGACAATAACATAATCACCTCTCTCATCTCTCTTTCTCTCTCATTCTCTCTTCTCTTTATTCTTGTTCTTATTTTAAGAGTTTCATAACATGTTATCAGCACAAACTTACTAACTGGGTGTATAATTTTTCTTAATATATTTTTTTATGTAAATATGCTTTAATTTTTGTATCGATGATTATAGAACATTCTGTTACAATTCCATCAATTGAAATCACTACCTTATAGATACATTAAATTATTATTACATGAATTGTATTATATTATTGTGTTTATTATTCACTTTTATTATTCCATATGCATTTCTAAGTATTGCATAAGGATTATTCTCATAATATAAAATTAAAGAGATCTATTACGTAGTTCATGAAGATCTCTATATTATTCTTTGTGATTCCTGAAGAATTCAAAGTGTTAATTTCTGAAGGATTGTTTAGGGAATTGATTTTATTGTTTAAATACATTGCATAGTTCTTGAAGAACTTAAAAACTTGGTTTTATTCTCTATTCGTTCAAGGATTCGGTAATGATACATCTTAGAAGGATTGTACAATAAGTGATTAGATTGGTTATATGGTTCTTGAAGAACTTATAAATCAACTTTTATCCTCCTTGAACTTATTAAGAATTCAATAGTGATGCATTCCTAAAGAACATAAAAACTAGGTTTTTATTCTTCATGAATTTTTGAAAAATTCAATTCAATGATATGTATCCCTGAAAGATTTCATAAATAATTAATTAGATGTTGAATTTTATAGTTTTTGAAGAACTAATTTTAATTAATATTTGAATTCAATCTAGTTATGATGTTGAATTTTATTTTAATTCATAGTTAATTGAAAATGTCCACAAAAAAGGATATCGGATAAATTGTTTGTTACACCAATAGCATATATAATTTTGAAATTGTTTCAAATTAGTCTTTACAAAATTTGTGATAGTTGTCTTTCATGGAATTTTCATTGAAAACAAATTTTATGGAATAAGTTAATAAAAGATTAATTATGAATGAAAGTTTTTTTATGGAATAATAAAGATAAAGATTAGTTTGTAACAAATTTTATTAACAGACTAATGTCAAATTAACCGTTTCAAATACAGTTCTTAACATTTTTCTAAAAAAAACAAAAAATACAGTTCTTAACAAAATATAGTTCCTTAAAATATAGTTTGTTACGAAACAAATTTATTGCCAATTTATAGTTTGTTATAGGTTAAATTACACCAGAGGTCCTTTAAGTTTGAGGTTTATAACATATTGGTCTTTAAGTTATTTTTGTCACACATAAGTCCTTTAAGTTTGATATTTGTAATAGATTGGTCATTTAAGTTATTTTGGTCACACATATGTCATTTAAGTTTGTAAACGTTTTCAATTTAGTCATTCTGACACATCATCGTTTTGGTTAATAGAAAGGACTAAATTGAAAACATTTACAAACTTAAAGGACTTATGTGTGACAAAAATAATTTAAAGGACTAAACTGTTATAAACCTCAAACTTAAAGGACTTATTTGTTACAAAAATAACTTAAAGACCAATTTATTACAAACCTCAAACTTAAAGGACCCCTAGCGTAATTTAACCTTTGTTATATCAAAATTAATTTGTTTTTTTTTTAAAGAGTCAAAATTAATTTGTTATGGAAGTGTACAGATTCACACTTAATTTTAGAACTATATAGTTTGTTACTATTATGGCAGTATATTATAAAGTTCTAAATGCTGGCAGATTTTGTGTTCTTAAGTTCGTGAGGAAAGAGAAGTAAGTAGGGATAAAGGTTATCCCATCAATACGCACTGATCATTCATATTCAGCGAGCCACCTAATTTGTTTATAAATGGTACGTTCATATATATAATATATCTTTCTGTCTCTCTGATCCATCTTGAATTTTATTTCATCAGCCTTACCTTGTGAAAAATGAAATCCAATGTATCTCATAATGAATTTATTTGAATTTGGATTGTGAAAAATCTAAACTAACCGGAACACTTCTTGTAAAATCTTATTTGTGTATTTGTGATGCAGGAGAAAAACATTGTGCTCACAAAACCACTCGCAACAATAGACAACAACAAATCATCGGATTCTGATGGGAATTATAAAGCTCCAAATACATTACAGCAAGTACTAAGTCTCTTCAAGAACGTGCGGTTAGGATCTGATCTCTCACGTTTTAAGGCAAGTATTTACATTTGATTAGCTAAGATGTGATTTCAAACCCGCAATTCTTCACTTCTCTACAATAGTGTGTGGATTCTAATATGCAATTCCTAAGCTATTTAAAGAAAAATAAATCAACCCATATATTTTTATTGACTAATTGAAAATGAATTTATTTTGTTTGTTGAATTTGAATGTGCATGTATATTCCACAGCTACCACCTACCTTCAACATGCCTAAGTCACAGCTTCAATGGTATGGTGAATGTGTATATTCCACAGCCACAGGAGTAGACTTGCTAAACAACATCAACAATGGGAAAACATCACTAGATAGACTTATATCAGTAGTAGCATGGAGCATTTCTACTACACGACCACAGAAATTTGGATTTGCTCCCTACAATCCCATTCTTGGTGAAACCCACCATGTTTCTAAAGGGAACCTTAATGTCTTGCTCGAACAGGTATGTCTTCTTTTCCCATTGTCGGTGGTCCAAGTGGGACCCACAAATTTTTCCTTGGTTTAATTGGTCTACCGGCCTTTTAACTTGTTGTTTATTTGTATTTTTTATTTTTTTTAATTTTGTTTTCGATCCAATAACTTATTAATTTGAGGGGACTAATCCGACCACCAACTTGTGTGGTCTCATTTGAAGTTAGAACAAATTTTTGTATGAAAGCGTCATCAAAATTAGTACCATAAAATTGAACCTAAAATCCTAAGAGGAGTGCACTTGAAGATCCATGTCAATTGTTTTAAAGTGGTCTCGTAACTAAATAATGTATATTACCCTTTATGTATTTTGTCGTTATTTATTTTGGTCTTTTCTATTATCCATTTAACCTTAAATGTTTAAGATGTACCAACATTGTAGGTGATGCGTTGTATACCTTATCACTTATACACTAACGAGAAATGCTAACAAATACCTTAAGGATTTTTGTTAAGAAATTTAAAGAAAAAATTTTATCTTATGAATGATACATTAACATCGAAAGTTTAAAAAATAATTTTTTCTACATAAAACTTGTAAATTATTTCCACTTTTTAATTTTTAACCAGGACCTTAAAAGCATTAGTTAACAAGTCCCTGAAATAAATACTTATGCTATAAAGGGCTTAATTTATTTATTTATACGGTAATAGTCACATATGGGTCTAGTCTATTTTTCTTTTATTTTTTTTTTATATTTTCTTTTACTTATTATCTTTGATTTGAGGAAATCCACTCAACAGTGGTGTCACAAGGCACTGCTATAAAGTCTCAATACTTCAAAATAGAGACGTACTCGTATTGGATACCGATATTCTATGGATACTTATGGATACGTACTCATGAAGTATCGAAATTAGTTATTTTAATTTAAAAAATATTTTATCAGATACTTATGTGATACTCCATAGATACACTTCTAAGATATTTAACAGATACGCATCCTAGAAAAGGATGAAAGGTAAAAAAATGGGACAATGTGTAAAAATTTAGTAGAGATGTATATGATTCAATTTTAGATATGTATCAATAGAATTGTTTCTCTATGAACCACTTAAAATTATAATTCTTGTGGATGAAGGTAACAAGAGAGGTGATTCAGCTAATATACATTAGATAAAATTTGTGTTGAGTTTTTTTTATGATGCTTCTCTCGATATCCCAACATATGCAAATATAATATGGTTTATAAGAAAACTTTACATTGTTTTAATTTTGATCACATGTATTATTTTTTAAAAATTGTGACTTTTATAATAATATAATTATGAAGAGTAATCGATGTTTATTTTCTTCAAATATGTTACATATATGTAAGTTTTATTATAATTTTTTTGTTAACGTATCCTAGTCGTATCGTATCCTAAATTAAAAAAAAAATCGCGTATCCGCATACCCGTATCGTATCATCCTGCATCCGCACCCGTATCCGGACTTCATAGCAAGCCAGAGTACTCATGTCCACTCAACAGTGTTGGCACAAATCTGCATAAACTCTATTTTTAAAGACAGTTAAATTTTTGCAGGTTTCACACCATCCTCAGGTATCTGCATTCCATGCCACTGATCAGAAGGGAAACATAGAAGTTATAGTGTGCCACTCTCCACTTCCAAAGTTTGTTGGTAAACAAAACTTCAGCACATTCATATCTTTTTCCATCCTCAAAATAATAATAATAAAACAAATTATAAATGCAGGTACAGGAGTAGAAGTTGACATGCATGGTAAACGACAACTGCATCTCCACAATCATGGAGAGACATATGAAATGAATTGTCCTAATTTCTTATTCAGATTTCTTCCAATTCCTGGTATTGATTGGGTTGGCAATGTCACTATCCGGTGCCTAGAAACAGGCCTGGTAGCAGAATTGAGCTACATTAGACAGTCTTTCTTTGGATTTGGGTCGGGAAATCGAAGACGGATAAAAGGGAAGATCTTTGATTCATTAACAAAGAATGTTCTTTATAACATTGACGGTCATTGGGATAGGTATATATCTATCTCAATCTCACTCTTAAGTTTTATTTGTCTGTCTTTGATCTTAAAACATATATATCAAGCACTGACAGACGTACAAACAATAGAAGTGATTGAATGTAACCATATGTGTCAAACTGTCAGTGTCCTATCAATGCCGGGCACCAGATGCATCTTCAATCTGAAGTGTGCTAAATAGGAAAAAATGACGGTTAATGTTAACCTACATATATTATTTACTTAATTAGATGTTATGTTCCTAAATCCTAATCATATAAAATAATGTTGCAGGGCTGTAACATTAAAGGATGCAACTAATGCAGAAGTAAGAGTGATATATGATGCAAAAGAAGTGTTTTCTGGGCTCCATACTCCTTTTGTTAAGGATCCAGAGGTAATAAATAAAAAGCAGTTAGATTTTTATATGTTTCATGCATATGTAGCTCAATACTAAAGCATGTTTTCAGATGATCCTATATATCCTTTTTCATTTTTTTAAATGTGAAAATGAAAATGTTCATGCATGAATGTCTTGTTGAGTTGTTTGATATGAGATTCTGATTCTGTTGTATTATTTTTAGAGTGTGTGGCCAACAGAATCAGCTCTTATTTGGGGTGAGTTAAGCCAAGCCATCATAAGCAACAATTGGGGAAAAGCAAGAGAGGCAAAGAACACTGTGGAGGAGTCTCAAAGGATTCTCCTTAGAGAAAGAGAGTCAAAAGGGGAAACTTGGGTTCCTAAACACTTTATAGTGACTCATAGCAAAGAAGATGGCTGGAACTGTTCACCAATTCAAAAGTGGGTCTCAGATGCCCCTATTGCCACCCTATAATTATTTATTTGGATGTTGTCTGGGTAGTTTCATCTTAAATTAATGATTGAGATTGTTTACTATATAGACTACTTGTGTTTTTGTTAGAATAGTTGATATGATAAGCATGTTGGATTGTCAAGCAACCAGGCCAATTGGTGCAAAAGCTAAATATTAACTTTTTTTTTATTATCACCTATGTGTGATTTTGTTCTCTCAATTTTTCTAAAACAAATCAAGTGTATTCTTTCTTTCACCAAAACTATTTTAATCCACATTTTTTATTAAAATACTGTTGGAACATTAGTATGATGTTGAAAAATAAATTAGAAGATTAAATACCAAGTAATTATACTTTGATATAATTTTTGTGAATTGAAAACATAGAGTGTGAGGGTCCCACATAAAATAGAACTCACACATTAGTAGTGTTTAAACTGCGGTATTTAATTTTAAATACTTTTTTTTATAGGAAAAACCAAACTTAATTTTAAATACTTTATAATGATAAAAATAATAGTAATTATTATTTTTATTCGAGAATACCACTTCCCATAAATTTAGTTTAGGGTGGTTGTGATAAGAATAAGAATTTAATTGAATTTCTTACATTTCCTTCATTCAAATCCAATAGTTTGTTTCCTCCACTTTTTTGTATTTGTTTCTTTTGATCCTATCCACAAGTGTTGTTGAACTAATTAATGGATAAACTCCATTTTAATCTTATCCATTAGAGTAACTGTTGTCGCAATTTTTGCTAAAACAGTTACGGAATCTCTATATAAACAGAGGACTCCACTTAGTTCAAAAAACACACCAAAGAGTTTCATTGAGTTGTCGGGAAATCTTTCTCTCTTCTCCTTTCTTGACTTGTGTCGATGAGTCTTTCTTCTCTTCATCTCCTTTTTTCAGTCCCTTCGAAATTAAGAGTGTTCTTAAGACCATAGTCCCTTTTCGGTTTAATGTCCCTTCGGAATTAAGAATGGTCTTAAAAACATAGTCCGCTCGATAATATAAGTCCCTTCGGAATAAAGAGTAATATTAAGATCATAGTCCCTTTTTGGAATAATAATGTCCCGCCGAAATTAAGAATGATCTTAACGGTATATAAATATTCTTTCAATATTTTAATTGAGAATAAATTAAAAAGTGGAAATGGTGGTATCACCATATTTGAGTGGTCTAGTGCCATATTGATACTTTGGAGAAATTAAAGTTAGAATGGTGGTAACACCATATTTGAGTGATCTCAGCACCATAACAAAGTGGTAACAATACCATATTAAAGTGGTTTCAGTATTAAAGAGTGGTCTTAGTAGCATATTTGAAGGTGTAATCTTGAACGGTTTTCTACAGTGCAGTAGTTAACCGCACAGTTGTAGTTTGACTTGTTTTATCCTGGAGGCGGCGTGGTTGATAGTCTGCTTTGCATAATTTTGGGCAGTGCCACGATACGTGCGACCTGGTCGTGACTCAACCTAGTAACAACTTCCGTAAATAATAGAATTTGGAAATCCAAATACAACAGTTTAAAAATCCAAAACCAATAAATACCATAGAGTTCACAGTGTATTTGGATATATGAAATATTAACTGTTTTATTTTGGTCAAATGGACCAATATGGGCTTTGGATGGTGAAGTCAGAAATAAACATGCAATGATTTTTTTTTTTTTAAGGAAATAAACATGCAATGATGTAGCCTAGTTTCTATTTGATTGATAATAGTTATCGATCGATTGTTTAGTTATGCAATTAGCTGCGACTAAATATGGAAAATTTACGTCAGTCTGAAATTTTCAAAATATTTGCATTTAGCTTAACAAGGAGAAAAATAATATGATTTCACAAGCATGACTTTTCAAATTGGATTCCTTCACAAGCAAGGAGAAAAATATTTATGCAATAAGACGTAAGGACAGTTAGACTTAGAGGGAGAAACTTTCCTCTACATCATAGAACAGTTGTAGAAAAATTAGATACAAAAGCAATTCTAAAACATCCTAAAATGCATTCTTATAGTTATACTATTTTTGAATATAGAAGATGTGTGGCAAGAATAACAGCCTCCCATATCTCTCTCAATTTGCTTCTGAGTTGGTGTGTATATTGATGCTATTGCTAAATGATAGATGTGGTGAATAATAGAGATGTGTAGCTAGGTATTACAGTATATGCATGTGAGTGTGTGTTTTTGCACATTTAGATAAGAACAAGTGGGGTTTGACAATTGATAATTTGATAACCAAATTGACATGTGGGGGGTTTTAAAAACCTTTTTTGGAAATTAAGTCAGTTGACAAATGATAATTATTTGATAGTCAATTGGATGGAGTATCTGGTTTTGAAGTCTTTATGAAATGAAATTAAAATGAATGGATAACTTGCAAATGGTTTTGCTTGGAAAATACACGTTACTAGCACTTCAAATGCTGACACATGACACCTAACAGTGAGGAAAAGTACAACCTCTAATCAATGAGTACGAACAACTTTGTTCTGCTAGTAGAAACAAACAAAATGCAAATAATGGGGCTTTCCACTTGTGCCTTTTGAAATAAGTATTTCTCCTTTATTCAATGTATCATAGAAATAAGTATTTCTCCTTAATTCCCTAAAAAAAAAAAAGTATTTCTCCTTAAGCATTTCTCTTTTATTAAGTGTATCAATAAGTATTTTTGTTTGTTCAATGCATCTTTAAATAAGGCATTTTTTTTTAAAACAAGGTGTTGCTAACCAGTGCCAGATGCACTGGTTAAGGAGCAATAAATAAACATATCATACTTATTTTACTTCAATTAAAGTGATAAATAAGTCAACTAATTAAGATAAAAAAACGTTATATTTAATACCCTGTCAAATTTCCTTTTTCATTACATATTTTCATTCATGTATCCTTTTCGTTTCTTAACAATTTTTTGTTCTTCACGTGGATTTTACTCATACCAATTCACAGAAAGCCTATGCATAATTAACAACATATTCAATAAAAATAAAGTATAAAATAAATTAACAATTCCAAAGATAAAACATAACCAACTAAAATATCAAATACAACCTCTAAAAAAAATACGAAATACAAATTCATCAAATGTGTAGAAATTCCATGCTTGTATCACAAAATAAGAAATTTGATAGAATATTGAATGCACATTTTTCTTATTTTAATTAGTTGACTTATTTCTCACTTTAATTAAGGTAAAACAAGAGGGATTTGTTCATTTATTGCTCATTAACCAGTGCCTCGGGGGCATGGAATAACATTACCCTTAAACAAATATAGTTGAAAGGAGATACTTTCTCATATATAAGTAAAAAAATAAATATTCTCATGCTATTAAATATTAAATATAAGCACAATTTTACTATAACTATTATATTTAACTAGCGAAAAGATTTTGGGTTAACGTTTAAAAATTATGAACAGTGTTTTTTATGAAATTTTAATTTTAATTTGATTAAAAGTAATAATAAATGATTTTTGCTTTCAAATTATAACAAATTAAACTAACCATGAAGATTATCTATTTCAACGGAACCAACAATATAAGAAAATATATAATCTAAATTCTTATGTTTTTAACGACACCAACAACATTTTTTTTTTGAAGGATCCAACATTAATTTTTATTATAGAAAAAGTTGATGTTTAAGGATATAATTAGGATAACGAAAAGAGAAATGCTAGCAACACACATTCTAACACACACTTATCAACACACTCTCTTTGATTGGTTAATATTCACATGAGACCCACCAAATGTATATGGGACGCACATGGTTTGGTAGGTCCCATATGAATTTTAACCAATCAAAGAGAATGTGTGTTGCTAGCATTCCTCTAATAAAAAAGTAAGTATATATACATTCATCTAGTTTGTTACACTTTTTAAATGATAAAGAAAAAAATTGGACATTTGTATTTGTTACACTTTTATTTTAATCTTTTAATTTATTCTTATCTATTTGTTAGATGTGTTATTTGTACTGAAAATTGATGACATTTTGCAAAGAGAAAAAGTCAGCACAAAAGAGCCGAAAGATGTTATTTTACATATAGTATAGATATCACTATTCTAAATTTACTCTTAAATTAAATCTACTATAACTATTTATATTTGAATGTTTCAATATTTTTCAAAGCACTTTCAAACATAAAATTTGAAAGAGTATGTTTTTTTTTAAATCGAAGGGAGTACTTTTTTATGCCAACATGTCTCTAAATTAAATGAAGATGCATAGTTTAATTTTATATTATGTTTCATTATACTACAACTCAATCGTCGAAATTTGAAAACAAATTTACATTTTTAGAAGAAAAAAAACATCACCTAAACTTTTTTTTTTTGCATTTATTGTTAATTTAAAACATAATCACTGGAAAATATAATCATCACCTAAACTTTTTTTTTTTTGCATTTATTGTTAATTTAAAACATAATCACTGGAAAATATAATCATCACCTAAACTTTTTTTTGTTTTCAAGCAACGGATAAGATTTGATAAAATAAAAAGCATGAATCCCCATTGAATTTTATCTTTTCATTTTAATTAAAAAACGTATTTATTTTTAACTTTCTCTATTTAAGAAAAAGTTTGGTCCGATCTAGACCTAACATATGCTAGATCATATAGGCCCTTGTCATACCTCTTGCCGTTTACCCACCCCTAGATAACTGCATTAACTATAGCATATCCATCTTTGTAGTCATTGTATAGAATGATTAGAGACATTACCAATTGTGATTTAGATTTACTGCAAATAGAAGTTTGTAAATATCATTGAACTTTTAACAGTAAGCAATCAACCTCTCTGACATTAATTATAAGGTTTGGTCACGTCATTTCAGCACCCAAATAAAAGAATTAAATGATACTATATAATTTTGTGTTATGTCCAAATAAGTGAACGAGATGTGTTAAATTAAGTAAGAAAAATTTACTTTTGGTCTCTTAATATTTTTTAGAGTCGACCAAGTTTATTTTTTCTTTCACCTTTAACTCATTCAACGAAGACTTCACAACAAAGGTACCGCACAGTCGAAGTTGCAGCTGTGGTCACGCTGTGAATCTTTATCTTACAGCAAAATGTGGAAAAATGCAACCGATACGTGACCAAAATTGTATCAAAAACCTTTATATTATGATCGCAATTGCGGTTGCAGACCTCAATTTAAAGCCATGACCAAAAAATTGCCTTGGATCCGCTGTAGTTGTGGCTGCATAGCCGTTGCATCAAAGATATTGTTTTTAACTTTGATCCAACGGTCGTACAGCTGTTGCACGGTGTGTGGGGTTCCGGTAAGAGATCCAAACACAAACAATGATCTAGGTAAAAGCATACCTCACTTCCAAATTTTGTAATATGATTTTGCATATGAAATTATTATGTCCTTGATGAGCAATGACAATGGTAAACACAGCTTTAGGCATATCAAAAAAATATATACAGCTTAATGAAAATCAGATACAAAAGCAATTCTAAAACATATTCTTATAATCAATAATAATACACACATACATGTCTACCAAATATTAATAATTTTTTCTTGCAAATCTGATTCACTTCTTCTGTTGAATGGTTTCTCTTTAATAGTATCCAAGATAGGTTTCCAAGATTGCATTCTACAAGGGCTTCTTCCACCACTCATACCAATTTTCTCTTGTGCACCAACTCTACAAGGACTCCTTGAAGGAGAACTCCAAGGAATTGTTTGGCTTGGTAAAGGAATAGCAGTTGGAGACTTATTGTAATCACATGGCTTCTTGGTTTTGGATTTTGCAGTGAGTCTCTTAGCTAAGCAAGCCAAATCAACAGGAGAAAAACCATCTTCAAGTATTGAGTATGGTAGCATGAAATATAGTTGACCAGGTTGGAGTTGACTATCTCCTTTCAATGGATTGTAGGATGAGGAAAGAAGCTGAATTGAGGTACAAACAAAGTAGTTTGGTGGATTTCCAATAACCTGGCTTGCTGAAATTGGTTGATCGAAATCTTCTACAAAACCATTGAGGTGAATCACTCTGATATTATTTTTCAATATAGAGGATGTGTTGCAAGAATAACAAGCACCCATATCTTTCTCACTCTGCTTCTCAATTTGTGTAGATGCTAAATGAAACAAAATGAAAGAGATACAGTGAATAATAGAGATGTGTAGGTGGGTATTATATGCATGTGAGTATGTGTTAATTTTTGTGCACATTGGACAAGTGGGGTTTGACAATTGATAATATTTAATACTAGTCAAATTGACAAGTGGGGTTTTAAAAGTCCTTTTTTGGAAATGAAATCAGTTGACTGATGATAATTAAAATTATTTTTTCAGTAATGTGTTACCGATTTTATGAATGACTAATCTTCACTTTAAAATTTGTCTGACCATATTTAGTAGAGTCTCTCCTTTCAATCAAGTTTTTTCATCCACAAAATTTGAATCCAAAACTTGTATAAAGTATCTGAGTTCAGATCCGCTCGGACCAATATAATATTCACAAATGATAATTAATTTGATAGTCAAATGGATAATTATCTAATTTTAAAGTCTTGAGGAAATGAAATGATAATGAGTATGGATGAAGAACTTGCAAATGGATCTGCTTTAAAAATACAATGTCACTAGTAAGTAATAATGCAGTTCAAATACTGAAACATCAAACAGCTATCACCTAAGCGTGTGAAATATGCTAACACATGCACCCAACGGCCCTTCTAATTAATCCCTTTTGGCGTGTATGCTAATAATAAGAGGAGTGATATCTGTATAATTAAAATTAGACAACTTTGATGACAATCAATTTTCTCCTTTTGTGATTGGACCAAAATAATGAAGAGGGAAAGAAAAAGAGAGAATAAAAAACAAATGTGTATATGAGAGAGAATTGTTTAAATAGTTGTCAAAAAGTATTTCGGTATTAGCTATCCCACTTGCCTTTTGAAAGAACTGGCAACTGTTAATTCAATGTATCTTTCTTTTAGTAGTAAGACTTTTTCTAAAACAAGTTTGATTGGATGAGATGATACACTTTTCAGCCAACATGTCTCTGAATTAAATGAAGATATGTAGCCACCATTATAAAAACAAGTTTGATTGGATGATGAGAACACTTTTTTCTTTGGATTGGATGGATGGATGACCTTGTGGGCCCGTTCGGTGAGATGGACATATACCTATACAGTGTGGAGCCTTGACGGTGAAGAATACGACACAAATATAGAAAAATTCTAATTCGAAGGTAGAACAAAGGCAATTTCTATCGTACTCCAAACAAAATTGAGTGTTTTGGTACTCTCAAATGTTTAACCAATAGAAGAGCGCCATTTCAATTAAATGATCCATGTCAGCATTATTAAAGATTGATTTAAAGGAAAGAGTTTTGGTACACTTCTCTATTCAATTTGACCCCCAAAAATTATACAAATTATTATTTCAATAAATAAATTAATTATTTTTTTAATCAAAACAAAATCAAATCATTAACTGCTTTCACAATTTTCTCTCCAACATTCATCATCTGAAACGTAACCTTTTCTTTTTCTTTCTGGGAACACAAAACTTCATGTAACAATTTTGTCTCAAACATCTATGAACAAAGCTTCCTTAAATAATTTTCTTTCTCACGCAGGTATTATATTAGTTCCTTCTTTCTTTCTCACCATTAAAATGCCACGGTTGCTGTATTAGCATTACCACTATTATCATTATTTATTTCACTTATTCAAAGAGTATATTGATCTTTACCCCCTTGGTTTTACTTACTCATTTTGTTATTACGTACATATCCACATTTTCCATAAATTTTTTAATGGAATGTGTAAAAATAGCCAACAGAGCAAACAAAATGTAGATTTGGTTTGGTCAATAACTTCTTTTTAGTTGCTTGTAATAAACAATAAATATAGTTACTCCAGACAAGTTTTTGAGATGTAATGAATTTCAAATATAAGGTGAAACATGAGTAGGGGATTTGACTAGAATTTGCTATTTGTTGTACTATAATTCAACAAATAACCATAAGAACAGATTAGGCATCTACTGTCACTACTACAAAAATGGGTTTATATAGTGCTTTTTTTTTGCTTTAGTTAGCGCTTTTGAAGCGCTACTGTAAATGGCGCTGGTAAAGGTAATATAGCGCTTTTTTCTGTATAAAGCGCTAGCTAAAGCAGAGTTTATATAACGTTTTATGTCCAAAAGCGCTAGCAAAGGTTCTCTTTAAATAGTGCTTTCAAAAATAAACGCCAGCTAAGACAGGTTTAAAAACAGCGTTTTTGTTTTAAAAGCGCTATGTAACGATATGTTTAGATAACGCTTTATAAAGGAAAAAAGCGCTAGGAGAAGCATTTATTTTATTTTTATTTTTTTGTCAATTTTTTTCCTTTGCATATAGTGTTTTTTATTAATTTAAAGTAATATATATATATATATATATATATATATAAAGTCAGAAATTTAAAGGGAAATATATATAATTTTGGCACATTATAATTGAGACTATTATTTATCAAATAAAACTTAATCATATCATAAA
>Ga0315914_1000893_pt1 | contig 41781 bp, 18 predicted proteins | sample MpolenodulesMG_FD_203920 | JGI IMG/M metagenome (GOLD analysis project Ga0315914, IMG submission 203920) | Medicago polymorpha root nodule microbial communities from Los Angeles, California, United States - elongated nodules | ecosystem: Host-associated > Plants > Roots > Nodule | place: USA... | reverse complement strand
TGAATTTCCTCAACAATTGAATTTTTGGTGGTCAATATAGCTCTATTTTAAAAGTTATGTCATCCATATAAAGAGCGATAAGTTTAAAGTCAAGTTTTATACATAACTCTGCCCTTTGGGTAATCCATTCTTCTATGCAGACCAAAAAATCAAAACTTATCATCACTAAGTGACTTCACAATACACAAAGTGCAGTTAATGCAATGCTCCAATCTCCGAAAAAAATAATAATAGTGGAGGAAGTGTTGTAAGTGACGTCAAATGATTCGATTTGAGTGTTTGAATTGATATTAAAGGTTTTGGGAAACCAAACGGCTTCTTAACAACGTAACGTAGTGAATATAAATTTCATTCTATATTAATAATACTCTCAGTCCCGTAATAGATGACCCATTTGAAAATGTGAAATTTCGACATAACTTATTTTGACCATATTTTTCTACAGATATACGAAAATAAATAATATCATATAAGATGTCGTTAGATTCGTTTCGATGAGTATTTTCTAAATATCAATTTTTCATAATATATTATTCAAGATATTTAAGCTTAAAATTATGCATCGATATGTGTAATAGGGTCAACTGTGTCATGTATTATGGAAGGGAGTAATGAACATATATAAATGTACGCTTAAATGTTAGTTCCAAGCTACCTAATAATTAGCTGGCAATTGAATACTTTCCCTACTATTTAGATTACAGTTAACCACAATTGTTTTATTTTTAAATAACTTATAAAGTAAATAAGTTAACATCATATTATAATATCCTCATTATACAACATAACTACATTTTCTTTAAACATGTAAATAATTACGTGGTAACATAATGGTAACTTATGTATGCCAAGTATGATACATAAGCAGAAACTATGTATATGTAATTGCCAAATCCACTATATTGTTATATAATAGCTGAAATATTCCCTTGTTTTAGCCGAATAGTTGCACAAATTATAACTATACAATTGGGATAAATAATCAATAATTAAACATAAAAGTGTTGAATAGTAATTTGAATATGCACTATATGTCGTGCTCCTAAAAAGCATATTCCATTTTGCCAAATCTGACATGTGATTAGAAACAGAAAAATGAACAACGCTTCAAGAATTAGCTGCAACTATACTTCAAGCTAAGGTCCATAGATGATTCCGGTTGTACCAGTATTAATAATACATTATGGAAGTTATAATCTTCATATATTTAGAGAACATCCTTCTGAAAGTTTAGTTGTTAAGGATTGATAATTACTACGTTAATGGCAGTAGTGCATATTAAGAATAATGAATTGTTGATGATGGTGATTCAACATTCAATTACATATTTTGGTTTATATGTGAAGACAGTTGCGAAAATCATATATTCATAATAGAAAAAAATTGAAACTCTTGAACTGGATTATAAAATAAAACAAAAAACTCATTCCATTGCTTGCAAGATTACACTGGATGATTAATGTTAAAAAGTAACCCATGCTCCCAGCCAATACCGTAAAAATCACGGAGAGCCTTCCATCCTTTGGTGAGAAAAAAGGAACCGTTGATGTTTTCAACCAACACTTCAAACTGATTGTCTTTAGGATCAATTAGTTTCACGAAACAATTGATCCTGTCACCGAAATCATTGGCGAACATGCTTGGTAACATGACAACACCCACCTCGACGTCATACTCAACGATGTAGGTCTTGTACTTCAATCTTAGTTTGTTGACAGCCTTGTCCCTCTCGCAAACAGGATTGTTCATCAACGGTCCTAAGGAAAAAACAAAAGAAAGAAACCGAACCAACTATAAATTACACAATAAAATTTAAAATCCAAACCAGTCAGGCAATGGAATGAGAGCATGGTTTCTAAGTTGCGTCCAGACATTGGAATCTCCAAATAGGAAGGAGAGAATTTGAACGATGCAGGAGGTATTTAGAAATGAGAATAACCATGTTCTGTATGTTAGGTATATATAGATCAGAACTAAAGGTATAAGAGATGTGTTGGAAACAGAAACATTATGGAGAATTGGGTATTCGAAATCCCTAAACTTAGCTACATTAACATAGCAAGAGAAGAAAGAAGAAAAATAAAGAGTAGTATGCATGTTAGGGGTAGCCCCAACCCAACATGAGAGAAGAAGAGATGAAGGATACCTTCGCCAAACATATGTTCTCAAAATGTGATCATTTTCACAAAATAAGTCATTTTGATCATTTTTGTTGGGGTCTAACGTGTCTAGGCATATGTTAAAGAATTAAAATAAAATGTTTTGAAAAACATAATAAATTTACAAAACAATAATTTATAACTAATCTATGATTATCTGCCAAAGAATACAGGTTAACATTTACTTTATTTACAAAACAATAATTTATATACTTTCCTTTATCGATGTACTTGTCTTTTGGATGAACCTTTTATACATGTATTTTCTAAGTTTATATAATTCTTGTATTTTATAAGTTTATATATTTGTGATTTAGATGTAACCACAATAAACACATCAATGACGACAATATCTTCATCAAAATATATTATATCTTTATCTTTAAAAAACTTGACGAGTATTTCCATATCATGAACAACTTTGGAATATAGTGGCATAACTATTAATCTTGTTCTATATGTTATACTTTGTACAATTGACTTGAGAATGTTCAATAATAATATTGTAAGATGCACAAAGGCATTCTTTTGTACACAATTGTGACAAATAATGCATATCCTTCTTGTTGAACCAATATGTGATCATAAAGAGTTTGTGCAAGATCAACATCAACATAGACATAAGGCGGACTACAGATTTGGAATTTACTACTTTAATCCAATAATAAAGAATTCCTACATAGAACAAATCGTTAAAATAATCTTTCCTTCAATATTCTTGAGGAAGATTATACATCATAATGAAATAGAGTACAATAGCATTTTTAATTGGGTTTGGATTGAAATTGAAGGTCAAAGAAGCCGGTCGTGACAAATCTGATTTGAGATTCCGAGTGTCAATGATCCAAACCCCTCGTAAATCTTCATGAAAATAAAAAGACAATTCTTAGAATCCTTTACCAAGTAATGTATTTTGACATATTTTACAAGAGAGCGGACTGATAAATCATCCTAAAAAATTTGGGAAAAAGATGATCCCTCAATCTCCGATCATATTTGTCAAAATACACGACTTAAAGTGGGACATCCGGTGAAGTATTTTCAAATAAAATCAAGCATACTTTCGTTAAAATGGCGCATTTTAAATTGGGCGATTGTGTAGAAAAGGAAATTTCATTGGCCTGGCTAGTTATTTTTGGTTATATTGGGCTATGTCATTCTACAATTTCTAGAACTAAAATGTTTTTCTTTGGGTACACTAAATGTTTTTTTAATCATTATATACTACTACTACGAAATATACTAATTAAGTTAAATTTCATTTACATATAAAAAGATTACCAAGTTAGAGTTCTTAGATAAAATTAATTTGTATGCAAAGTCTTAGGAAAAATTATATAACATCGTAAATAAAAAAAGTAACCGTAAAGAATTATAATTAATAAATGTATTTTTATATGATCCGTGTAACTAAGAAAATATATTTTTCATTATCAACATGATGAATATAGCCATATAGGTAGGTTTTTGTATTATGCTGGTTTATATTATCAACATGAATGTTATGAGTTTGTTTATAGGTTCATGTTTTTGATTTTTAACGAATTTGAATATACGAATATCGTTTATTTTTAACAAAAAAATTACGTCAGAGTAACCACAATGCACGTTCCAACAACCACAATCGCAACGACCGTATCAGCAGCCACAACTACAATTTAAAAATCAAGTAACCATAATAGAGTTTTTGGCTTAGGTTTGTCTGTGGTTTCAACGGGTAGTACTTTGGTAACTTTGGTAACTTTCTTCTCTCTCATTAACAAGCATTTTTTGTCCTTTTGCACACTTGTGACATTGTAGTTGGCCAATGTCACATGATATTGGCACCCCAATGTCGCCAAAGTGCTACCTGGTTTCAACCTCTTGAGCCGTCATGGACCTAATTATCTGTTCAATGATTAAAAACTGTCTCATTAAATGTTTTGTGGGGATTGCCTCTCCCACTCAGTGGTATGTTTTGCCAAGTTAAGTAAACCCATTCTAATTTCACCTTCATTAACACAGAAAATATGTAAGAAAAAAATATATCAAGGTTGATAAGCAAATATTAAATCTAACATTCTATAGTTTGAGCTTGACCAGCTGATAATGAGGGAAGCAAAAACAACTTATTGTAATTTGATATTGTCATATGGGTACAGACAGCAACCACATCAGTTATCAAATCATATATATAAGTAGTGCCAATAAATTAAGGGTGACCAAATGCTGAGTACCATTATTGGATTAGTCTTTCAGAAAATTTTAGCCGCATTCTTTTGAATTTTTTTATTTTCATTGGTCAATTCATAATGATACAAATTGTGTGTTTAATCAGCGAGTTATTCTAAAATTCATTGCTTAATTTTGTAATTAGGTTTGAATATACCATCTTTTTTTGCCATTAAGTAGAATTATTTATCCTGTTTGATTACTTCCCTGTTGGTTCCCTTTCAAAAAGATGGAATCACATTCTCATTTGTGCACTTTCGTTTAATAGGGACAAATGAAGTTGTTAAGGCAACAAATATCGTCTCTATTTAGAGGTTATGGAAAAATTCTAACTAGTGTCTATATGGCCTTGCATCCAAGAAGATGGAATCACATTCTCATTTGTACGTTAATAATCGTTGAACATTGTGTATTGACTTGATGTTTTCACTGAATTTCATGGCAAGTTTGGTTAGTGAAGATTGAAATCCTCACATGCATGTGCTGCAGTATGTAGGGACACATTCTTATGTTTGTTTTGGAATAACAGGGACACAAATTCTACTAATTTCCAGCTTCGCTTTTTATCCTTCATTAATCTTGAGCCTCTTCTTCTTTTCCCCATTTTTCCCGATTTGGCGATTTATTATGAGTTTTATGGTTATATTAGAGGAGCTCTAATCCTCAATCCTTCAAAATATCTGCTACACACCATAGTTGTACTTTGGCTAAACTACACTTTTCGTCTCCTAAGTTTTAAAATGTTGCGATATTGACCTCCTATTAAAAAAAAAGGCAAAAGTGACCCCTATGTTTAGGGAAATATGCTCTTTTGACCCCTTAACATAAGAGAAGTGTGCTCTTTTGACCCCTTATTTTTACAAAAAGTTGTGATTATGACCTTTTTTTGGGACACGTGGCGTCTTCTCAGCAATTTTGGGACGAAATGGGCCAGAATTGCCATTTTTAATAGGGGCTAAATTGCAGCATTTCGAAACTTAAGGGGCAAAAAGTGCAGTTAAGCTTTGTACTCCCTCCGATCTCAAATATAAGAAAAGATTTTTTTTTTAGGTTCATTGAGTAGTTAATGTATTTGATCTACATTGTAAAGCAGATACATTAATTATTCAATATACCAAAAAAAACCGAAGAAAGAAAGTACTTTTTATTGTAAAAGATAGAAGACAAATGGTTTCAAAAAGTAAACGTTTTAAACCCGACGTCATTTGTATTAAATCCTTAGGTTCCCAATAGAGTGAACACATCAATTTGTATAACGATACCTTCATATACCTGGTAAAATTTGTCTGTCATTAAGTAAATTGGACATGTCTCATGCACATGATCACATTCTTTTGTAAGAGATGCATTTTGGATATCCAATCTACAACCTGCATTTCAACATTCCTCACAGAACTGAAATATACATGATTCGAATATAGGCCCTGATAACAAACTGATTGTGAATAACTAAATTCTGGGACAATAAACAGCAGCAGAACAAATTAACTGGCATTGAATTTGGACTACAGAATGAAAACTTGAACAAATTAACTGGCATCGAAACTGGAACTGATTGCTAATCTCAGAACTGAAATTAACTGATTGCATCAAAAGATAAAAAAAGAATGAGAGTTTCACACATTCATCCAATTTGGACTACAGAACAAGGACGGATTTGAATAGGGCCTGCACCAATTTTATTTTTTTAAAACTTTTTCTCTTTAGTTTACTTTATAGTTTTTTCATATATCAATACAAACATTTTTATGTTTATATATGTGTCTATATTTTTACTTATATATTAATACATGAACCTATTATTTTTTAATATATACACGTGTCTGTATTTTTACTCGTATATTAATAAGGGGACCCCTTTTTTTTTTAATTCTTACATGTGTTTATATTTTAACTTATATATTAGTACGGGAATCAATTATATTTTAATTTATACCCATGACTATATTTTTACTCGTATTTAATACATAAATAATGTTTTGTACAATTTGTTCATTTGTCTATATTTTTATTCATATATCACTACATAGATCTTTTTTTATGTTTAATTTCTACGCAATTGCGTCTTGCTTCCAAAAAAAAGCACAACACGATTAACCATCCGTATGCACGGGTATTGTACTAGAGCATTTGATTGATCTCTTGTAACGTCTTTATTAAATTTAGTATTATTTAATTATTTGACGAAATTTTTTGCCCCATTGATATTGTGAATCCAGATCCGCCCCTGCTACAAAACTTGAACTCTGGAGTTCCTAATGGAGAATCGATGCATGAACAAAAAAATGCTCCCACTCTTTGAATTCACATTTCTCTGGTGCAGCAACAATTTTCGTCCTTTCTCTTTCATTTGGAAATGCTCCATGTGGACTAACAAGTATTGCCCCAGTATAAGACTGCCCAGCAGCTCCATTATAGTGGAACAAACCCAACTAAGATCATTAGCTACATCCACAATTGTCCAAAACTCATTTGAAATAACTCCATTATCTAATACACTGAAATAGAATGTGCCATATATCTTACCTCTCTTAACCCTATATTTTCTCCTCCTGCATACCATTTATAATGATAGTGTAAATTGTAAAGTCTGAGTATAATGATTCATCATACTGTATTGTGTAAAAAACGGTTATAGTAACTTAGATTGCATAATTACAGCAGACCACTTCTCTGGTCTCTTCCACTCAATGTCACTAGTAGCTACTTTTATTATGCGACCTCATTTTCAATACATATAATTTATTTATTGTATTTTCCCAGTCAAAATTGATATGCACCAGCTAGCCCACCATGCAGTTGGAATGTTGGATTGCCTTGTAATCTAAGGAATGTTTTTCCAATTAACATAAATTTATTATTTGCCGACAAAAGTTTTACCACAGGTCAAGCAATCCTATTTAACTACTGTAAATTGATTAAGTTGACGCAGTTAGATAAGGCAATGTAGTTAGATTCAATTAGAAGTTGTTAGAGTCCTATAACTGATTGAATTAATCAGTAAAGAAGGATTCCTCCCTCCCATTAAATACCTATCACAGTTTACTCATCATTAACTTTGAATAATGGCTTAGCTGTATAGAGTAAGCTAGCTAAGCTGTATAAAGTATAGACAGCGTTGCAAACTGAGAATGCTGTGATTTCAGCTTGTTGGGAGTTGTTTCAGGGGATGATTAGAGCATCAGCAGTCCGTCTTCGCTGTTGTGCGCGTGCTCTCCTGTTTGAGGGGATCTTTGGACGTGTTTCAATTGGTTTTTTCCTAGGTTTCAGGTCTGCTTTGCACTGAGTAGATTGTATCAGTGTTTTGCCGTCTGTCAGGTGCACCTGTGCCGCAGTTTTTTATGCACAGTTTGGTGTTGCTGTTGGTGTTTGCATTGGTTTTATCTTTTTTCATTTCCTAGTCGAGTCTTGATGCACAGTTTTGTATTCCTCTAGCCCTCCTTGTTACAACTTGTTCCGGTAAGTGGCCTATTATCAGTATTAATTTTGCTGATTCAAAAATAAAAAATAAAAATTGATAGTGTAAACTGATGTTGAATTGGTGGTCTCCTTTGTATCTGTGTTAGTTTCTTTTGATATAAATATTGGAGCAATTTATTTGACAATTCTCAATTGTGTGTCTAGTTAGAAGTGACTTTAATAAATTTTCCTTCAATAGATACCTTAGCTGAAACTTTCCATGTCTAGATATCTCAGCCGAAACGATCCATGTAATGATCCAGAATGCTTATTTTATTGTCTTGGAGGCAGCTCTACGGTCTACTAGTTTGAGAATGGTTGTTATTGTATATCTAGATTAGAAGGACCTGTTTTTAGCCAATTATAATATTGGTTTGTATTTCGTGTTATGGTTGTCTAGCAATACTTGTGCCATGACTACTGTTGTTATTAGTACTAAATTATATTATGAACTTTTGCAAAACACAATTATGGAACAAATGTAGACACACCCCTAAAATCATTAGCAAGAGCTTGAAGGTGGTGGCTGTAAAAACTGATGGACAAAATAAGCTCACATCCCATATAGTCCTAACCTCACAAAGTAAGGTGCTGGTTGTACACATGAGAAATCCTTGCCTCCCACTCTTCTTCAATATAGTCCTACCATTTTGAACTACCAATTTTACTATTACACAAACAGTTAACTGTCACTGCTGAATTCACTTGATTATCCAGTTTCTAAATTCCTTGACTCGTCGCCATACATATTTCCGCCATTTATGCAGTTGTGGCACCAAGATTTTTTGCTAAGCCCTTAATCTTCTTGTGTATTTAGTTTAACTTTGAATAATCAAATGAATATTTAGAAGGATTCATTGCACACTTAGTTCACATTAGTAAATAAATTTCAAATGGATTTGTTCAATTTGACTAGTTACTAAATCATTTAACCAAAAAATTATCTCTGGACTTAAAATATCACTCTAGCAACTTGGAAGCCAACAAGAATGCGCAATGAGATAAAAATAAACAAATTCTTGAAGGAAAAACTCATTAGCAGACACAAAGACTCACTAAGCAAAGAGCATGCATGATTAATCAAGATAATCCCAAGAAATCTTTAAGACTAGATCAACAAATGGTTTATTAAAGAACTAGTAAAGCAAAATATCATAACAGTGTGAATTAACTACAAATTCGGAGTTTCACTTCAACAGATAAAGAAGTGCAACACAAACTAAAAAGAACTAAACAGCAATGTGAATTAACCACAAACTCAGAGTTTTACTTCAGTAAATGGATAATAGCTAGTGTGACCTAATTAACTGCAAATTTCATTTCAGCAGAGAAAGAAGTAAACCGTGATCTTCATCATCATCATCGGAGCATCGCACTCACAGGCCATGGTGATATTCAATCTCAACCATTGGCCTGACCTGAGGCATGGGAGACACACCTGCTGCAGTAGTGACACCAGCAGCACAACCACCACGTCCATCAAGAGCAGAGCAGGTTTCTTCTGTCGCCTGACCAGCAGAATCTGATACAGTGGCAGCTCTGGCTCCGACACCCGCTCCTTCCGATGCTCCTTCACCTCCTAAGATAGTATCATAAGCAGCCGCAATAGGATTGATATGCGGAAAAGGCAAATACACGTTGTGCACAACTATCTTCACATTGCGGATGACATCAGCAACCTTAACTCTCACATAGTTAATCCTCATTGGCGCTGATGTCACTCCTCCACCGGAAGTAGTGATCAGAAGCGGCTGACCTCGCTCCAGTGTAGGCAGAGCAGTTCCAACTGGAAGCTTCTCAAGATCGGGAATTGACAAGTAATGATTCGGTATGATATGGAATCGCACATTGGTGATATACGATTGAGAACCGGAGAATATAGAAAGATCATCAACGGCGAAAATAGTCATGTTGTTGAGAGTTATGAGCTCTGCGTATTTTACCTTCATCGCAAGGGAGAGGATGCTGAAACCGTTATTACGGAGCCTGAGCATTGCATCTCGTAGCATGAGGCGCATAATAGCAGGAAGCACGGTGGCGCCGGTAGTGTGAACGTGAGCACTGGAACGGTGATCAGGATGAAACGGAAAAGAAAGTGAAGTCATTCTCTCAACGTCACAAGAAAACGGAGAAAGCGTAGAGACGAAACCTTGAAGGCCGTGAACAACAAGCATTCCGTTGTTGAATAGATCCGGTTGAGTAATCTCAACGCCTCCGATGAAAACTTTTGGAGCACCGCCGGTAGTGACGTTCGAATGAATCGAATCGGAAGTGACGGTTATGCAACGGCCTGGACTGAGCGTCTCGATCTTGGTGCCAAAAGGAAGTGTACGCAAATACTCGATGGTGAATATACCTGGAACGATGTGTTCACGAAGGAGATTCGGAACAGAGCAAGAAAAGCAAGTGCGAAGCGAAGCATCGGAGGGAGCGAAAATGGTGGAAGGACCGGTCCAAGCAGAGGAAGCGGTGGTTGCGGCGTCGGAGAGCGACGTAGCGGCGGTTGCAAGCTCGTGAAAACCGAGATGAGACAAGATCGGTGGAAGTAATGCAGTGTGAGAGAAGAACGAATGTTCTTGAAGATCGTGTGGAGGTAGCGGTGGAATTGAAGCTTCGAGACCTTCAGTGGCGGTGACCTTGTCACCGGAAAGCATTGCGGCGAAGAGGATTCCGAAGAGCATCGAGAATCGTAGAGAAGAAAAGGTTGAAGAGTTTTCCATAGTTGTTAGTGAAGATTTGATTTCAATTCTGTGGGAGGGAAAATGAATGGAATGAGAAGGAAATGCAGAGTGAGGTACTTATACACGCGCGCGCGGGGAATGAAATGGTTAGAGAAATATAGTAAGCGTGTGAGTTTGTTACGCGGTTGATAGAGGTTTAGAGTTTTCGAATCTTTGAGATTGTAAGCGTGCCAAATATATTTTTCGTTTATTTTTATTTTTCAAATGGAAGTGGAAAAAATTGAAAATGAAAATTACTGATTTATCTTTTGATCAATGTTTTTCATCTTCCGATCAACTCTTCACATCGTTGCGGGTTTTCGGTTGTAACACATTTCATATCATGGGAACAAATTCGCCTCCCTTGGGAGGGAGGGGGCTAGCCTTAAGAAAACTTCAATGGTTGAATTTGACTTATGTGATAAAATTGACTTGGCATTTGATCATTTATCCATAATAACAAGTCTATTTCAACTTTTACTTGGAGAGTTATTCTTAGCGTCTAGGAGGATGCCTCTAGCAACATAACTAGGTCTATTCAGAAATGTCACCGTGTTTGATTTTGAAAAGATGTTTGGATTTAGGATTATTGCCTTTTACGAAATATCGCCTCCAATGATTTTCCAATTGTCAATATGAAGTTTTTTTTTGTCTCTCATTATGTTATTGATGGTTGATGGAATCGGGAGTTGCTCAATTAACTTCTTCCTCAAGAAATTTGTGAGAAAATTACAGTTATCAAGTCTCTCTACTGAAAAATTTGACTTTCTTTGATGGAACCTTGCTAGAGATGGAGATTTCTCTCTCATATCACCATATTCTATCATGCATGGTAAACATCACTTCAACTCAACAAACCACGGTATCTTTCAAGACCCGAACATGTATAAAGCTTTCTTTTGGAAAATAACTCATGATAAAATTCTAACTAATGATGAAAGATATCATATGTCTTAAGAGACAGTCTTTGTACCATATGTGGTGACTAGACACAATCTTTGTACTATACGTGGTGACTATCAAGAGACACTTATATATGTCTTAAGAGATTGCGTAAAAGCAAAAATGTTGTAGAATAGTTTAATTTCTCAATATGTTTGGAGCAAATTCTTTAGTCTTTGATTGTATCAATGGCTCGACTAGAACATCAAAACTCTTAATATTGGCACAATACATAACAATCGGCAAATATTCTTTGGAGTTGATGTTTATGAGCTTTGGAAAGATAGAAATAGCCTAGTGTTCAATGGGAGGTCTTTGATTGGTAATCAAGTTTTCTGTCTGGTAACCAACTATGCTAATTTCACTATTTCCTCTATCAATTTTAATGTCTAATTTCAACCTCATCCATCGAGACGCAATATCAAGGTATTTTGTTCATCTCCAACAGACGATCATTGTAAGGTTAATATTGATGTATCTCAGAAAAAGTCAACATGAATATGTGCTTGTGGAGATTTGATTAGAGTTTGACATGGTAGGTATATTTGTGGTTTCTACAACATAATTGGCTCTTTATCTGCCTTGTGGGCAGAACTTTGGGGCCTTCAAATACATTGGAATAAACATGACGAGTAAATTGAATATCAGAAACATCATTTTTGAAATGGATTCTCTAATCGCGGTTAACATGGTTACTTCAGGTTCATCTCAAAATTCTTTCCTCCACCTCTTCTCCATGAGGCGGGCTCTCTTATCCACCTCCTTGGATGGAGAACTTCAGTCTGTCATGTGCATCGCGAGGCTAACCAATGTGTTGATTTGTTAGTAAATCTTGTGCATTCTTCATTAGATTTTAATTATAGTTTTTTTAATGTTTTTTTTGCCTTACTTTGAAACTTCTACCAGAAGGTGATGTTGTATAACTGGTTTGTCTCGTTAAATTTCGTTAGTTAATTTTTTTTTCTTATAAGAAAACCATCACCATAAATTTCCATGTGAAATGATTTTAATTAAATGTGTGTGCAAACAAGTTTTACATTAGTAGCGTATAACAATTCCTTTAAAAAGTCTCGGTGAAATTAACTTAATGGGTTTTGTTAACGAGTGCCTCCGGACACTCTTTAAGTATCCCAAATTTAGTAATTATTCTTTTAAAAAATAAACTATTACAATTTCCAATGCATTTAATACAAAACTTTATATTAAAAACTTATCATTTGAAGTGTTTAAAGAGTGCTCCAAAAGCACTCGTTAACATTTCCTTAACTTAATTCATAGTGACAATATATTGTAATATAAAAGGGCATGAGTTTGAATCGCAGCTACCCCCACTTATTCACCCTTAAATTTTTAATCACTGGATTACTTAAAAAAACAAAAAACAATTCCTTAAAAAGTATTAGTTAAGATAAAATCAAACTTATGTTAAAAAATGTATATTAAAACGTGTGTTGTTTGATATTTATTTATTTATTTTCCTAAAAAAAACAAGTCAACAAAAAAACAAACAAAGTCACCAAAAATTGAAGAAAAGAAGGGAATGACAAAATAGGATATTTTTCTTTTATCTATCCGCGTGTGAGCAACGGCAAGTTAAGACGCGAATATATTTCACAAAAGGGTTTACACGAGAAATTGAAATTGAAGAACACCAGAAAGGGCAGAGAAATGGGTGTGACAAAGGAACAAGTCGAATCATCTTTGAATTCCAAACTTAAACCCTCCCATCTTGTAAGTTTTTCTTTTCCAGTTTTTTTCCTTTCCTTTGATTTACGTTCGTTTCACTAATAAACATGGCTTAATTTCAACACACCATTTTTTTTTATTTGTATATCAAATTCATTAACATACTCAACTATATATTATTATTTTCCATCCTTAGCCCTAATTATTATATTGGAATGTGCAATTCCTTTATCATGCTTCATGCCTCTTAGTATTGGAGATCCAAAAAATCCCTAATTGTGTAAGATGGTGTCATTATAGTTCCCAAATGTATCGTAACTTCAAAAACATTATTTAGTGTGTTTCATGGACAAACTACTTAACGAAAAATACATTCAATGACCAAACTAACTAACCTAAGACACTTTTAGGAAAGTTATTGTAATTTTAATACAACCAAGGGACTATATAAATATTGACACCGCCTGATGTATTCAATATAGTTGTTGGCTATGGCTATCTGGAGTCTATATTACAATTTTGGAATTTCTTCTGATGAAGAGACTGTAAAATTAGTGTCTGACTCTTGAAGTTTTCACACTGGTCTGGTCTGATTATTAACATGATCAGTATTTTTACCTGAGTTTAATGGTTATACACCGGCACACTGACATCTAATGAGAGACCACCATTTTTCCACATCACACAATCAGCTTCAATATAACTATACAAAAGTGGTTGTGACGTGGTAAAGCAATGAATTATCATTGTGTACGTTGAAAATGCACATCCTCGGATTCCTCTTTACTTTTGACTTGACAGTACTTTTGTTTGCTTTGTGATATAACATCATTCAGCATGCAGTTCTTTTGAAATAACTTCTCATCTTGAAATTCACTTATATGCTGATTTAATTTGTTTTATTTTCTTGTTTTGGGGGTTACAACACATTGCAAAGCTATTAAGTTTGCCCTATTTACACATTTGCAGCATACAATTTTTTCAGACAAATTTTAGTTACTAGAAAGTCAGTGACGGTGTCAGTTTTTCAGGGTTCAAACTTAAGACCCGCTGCTTAAAACACTCCTCGTGTTATTTAGCATACCAACCGAATTACCTACTTGGCTACTAGGACACACAAACACTTTGTTTTCAAGCATCCCTCTTTTCCCCAAATTAACTTTGGTAAATGTGAATTTTAAATACCTAACATTACATGTATTGTAGAGTATCCTTAGTGAAATATGTTAAAAATGGAACTTCATCCTATGAAAAGGAAAATGATCAACCTTCAATTTATCAGTTTTACAGTTTATCTCTGAGTTCATGAGTTATGAGGAATAAACTATACTACTGCACCAACTTGAAAATGTGAACCTTCCATTTGTATTTGACTCTGACCTTCTCTTTTTCCGTTTGAATTTCTTATGTTCTTATGTTTGTTTGTTTGTTTGTTTTTGTTTCAGGAAGTAACTGATATATCTGGCGGGTAAGTTTTGTTTTACATGTAACACATTTTTTATCAGCTTCTTTCTACCACCGTATACTTGTCGCTTATATCTTACAATCTTATAATTCCATGTTGGTATTATTAGGTGTGGTTCAAGTTTTGCAGTTGAGATTGTTTCAGAACAATTTGAAGGAAAAAGGCTATTGGAAAGGCATCGAATGGTGAATGCTGCCTTAGAGGAGGAAATGAAAGAGATTCATGCACTCTCTGTAAAGAAAGCTGTAACTCCAGAGCAGTGGAAAAAACAGCAAGAGTCCAACCAATCAAATCCTGCGGCCTAGAGCATATAATATTTATAAATAAAAAACCCTTACAGTATGTTGCTGGCAGTATTTGTGAATCATAATTCTATGTATTATTTGCTGCCACTCAAATTTTATGTTGCACTGCTAAATTTTAGTTGACAAAGTCCCTGATTTTCAGTGGGGTAATTTTATGATGATTGCTCTATTTTATACTTTCCTGGGTATTGCTTACTAGAATACATGTAAGCATGCTCAATAGAGATGAAAGTTGGAAGAAATGAAGGCAAAGTAAAAATCTAAGAATGCATGATTTTCTTGTTCTAAAAAAGAATGCATGACTTATGAAGGTTTCCTGCATGTCTGAATATGAATGCATCAATCAATTTCTATTTTTCCTAAATTTTAATTCTTTCCAAGTTCATTCTCTGTGTGGAACCAACTTGTTGACTTGAATATGTGGTTGTCCTTTTCATTTTTCTTCTGAGGGTTTTGTTTTCAGTCTGGCTTTTTAACCTTGCTTGTTCATTTGGAGGACGTTATAGATGAGTAATATGATTCAACCTTTAGGTGATTTTCACTATGTCCTGATATATCATGACAGCGAGTTTGGTAAAATGAAGGCATTGTGGGTTTGCTGAACCTTCAAAGTGTATATTTGCTAAAGTTATGGTAGCACACCGTGATTTTGTCAAATTTACCACAAGTTCAAACGTGCACACATCTTTTACACCATAAATCTTACAATTGTGTCTTCTTATTTCGCTACACATGATTCAAAGGTGCCTTGAAAGTTTACTGTTTTCTTTACATCTGAACTAAGAAGCTTGATTATCCTCCTCGTCACTTATGAACACAATTGATTCATAAATCTTATGAATGTGTCATTATTTTTGTACGCTGAATACAAGGAATTGTTGAGAACCACTTCAAGTGCAGTCAACACTATTTTTATTGTTATATACTTTTGTACTCAATTTGTGAACACTATAGGAACATTTGGCTTTTGAGGTCAATAAGTAAGAGACCAACACGTACAGTATCTATCTCATGGACCTCATATGTTCTATGAATTTTAACCACATGTCTCGATAGACCTATCCAAAAACCTTGATTTGAAAAAAATCAAATAAAGACAAGAAACATGTACACAGTTCCACTGTCACCAGAATTTCGAGACACCCTTTTATCAGAAAACTTGAAAGAACAGCGTGCGAGGTGTCACCACCATGACCCTCTACCCTGTTTCATTATTCTGTATCTAATCTTGAAGGTTATTATGATAACTAAGCTAGTGCATCCATCAGTGAATGATTCTCATGCGAGTCCTCTGGTTTGTAGAACCATGAACATCATGAAACTTCAAAGATTTAGACCAGTTAGTAATCGTTCATGGATAAACACTTCAAGATTTGGTGAGAAGCCATTATGGTTTAGACCCATCACTATCATTAAAGTTGCAGAACAATCTTCTGGCTATGGCTTAGTTGAAGATGAGGCACCTGGACAGAAGAAAAGAGAGCTTTACCAGGCTCTGGAAGGTAGCATCTTCAATTACTCTTATTATTTGTTATTGTGAGCTATTGTTAGCACTGGTTAACAAAGTGGAAAGAGTAATTTGTTTGAAATGGGTAAACAAATATGTTTGAAGGAATCAACAGAGGGATATTTGGAATTCCATCCGGCAAGAAGTTAGAAATTGAAAGTTTGGTGCAGCAGCTAGAATCTCAAAATCCAACTCCAGAACCAACTCTAGAACTAGAGAAGGTAACTTCATGTCAAGGTTTTAAAATCGCCACGGTACAGTCATGCCGCGGTTCTTGATATTATGGAGAGTTTTAGTTAAATGTTGTTGATGCGGTGTCATAAGCGGCTGTGTTATGGCCGTAAAGACATAAAAAACATTGACGTCGAGGACTAAATCACAATTTTTTTAAACTATATTAATTGTCATACACAAACTTTCATAATCATGTTATGTTTCTATTATTGGAAGGTGGATGGGTGTTGGAGGCTTGTTTATAGCACTATCTCAATTTTAGGATCAAGAAGGACAAAGTTAGGCCTAAGAGACTTTATCGCATTGGGTGATTTCTTTCAGACTATTGATAAAACCAAGGTACAAATGCAATGCACTTCTCAATTTTGTATGATATATTGATATATGACCCTTTTTCTTTTGACTTGTGATATATCACAAAGTTCGTAATTTTGTGTCAAAATTACTTAATCAGTGTTTGCTCTTAATTTCTAGTTTGAAGTTAGTTTTTATTTTTTTAATCTTTTTTGTTTTGTTTCATTATTGCAACTATGCAACATGCACAATCTCTTGCATCAATTGTTTTACAAATTAGAGGATTTGGATTGTGTGCCCTAATTGGCCACATCTGAACCGTTTGACAAAAATTAGATGGTCCATATTTTAATGTAGATTTTATTTTGTTTTGTTTTTAAAAATCTAAAATACTAAGCTTGAAATCTAAATCGTCTAATTTTGATCGGACAATCCAGATGCGGCGTAGTCACGAGTTTGTGAATCCATAAAATCAAGATCCCAAATTAGAACCGAAAAACTATTGCAAAAGTGAACTATGTCAATTATACCTACATTGTTAACGCAGGACTAAATTGAATAAAAAATATAAAGATGAAATTAAATTAAATGAGCAACATAATAATCTTGTCTGTTTCGATTTATTATTGAGTTTAATTAAACATTGGTGTTGTGATTTGAAAATGAAGAGCAAAGCGGTGAACGTGATCAAATTCAATGCAAAAGGGTTGATATTGTTGTGTGGAGAGCTTAGTATTGAGGCCTCATTCAAGATTGCTTCCAAAACAGTTAAATCTCCTCCTCTTTGTTTGGTTACTTTTAGTTAACGATATTGCCGCCAAATAACTACTTATTTAGCTTCTACTTTAAATTCACAGAGGGTTGACATTAATTTCGAAAATTCCACAATCACTCCTGATCAGGTATATTACAAAGATATTAGTACATTTCCTTTTTGTTCTTGGCTATCAAAATTTTCACTTCAATTTCCTATGTTTAATTAATTTTCCTTCTTGCATGCACAGTTGATGAATGTGTTTCGGAAAAATTATGATATTTTGTTGGGCATCTTCAATCCAGAGGGATGGCTAGAAATCACGTATCCTAATTTTCGTCGATTGTTTTTCTTTTCTACGTTTTCATACTGCTAATATTGATGACAATTGTTGTTTCTTAATTCCATTATCTTATAGATATGTTGATGACAACATGAGAATAGGAAGGGATGACAAAGGCAATATCTTTGTGTTGGAAAGATTTGAAGATAATAGCAACTTGTAGTCATTCTTTTTTGTTTTCCACGTGTTTCCTTCACGGAAAGTAATTTTGTACGAAATATGGTCGGACACTAATTGTAGACACTTTTATCAGCCAGGATTCGATGTTTGTTTTGACGTAGTGGGAAAGTATCCCCTTTCGCTCGACACAACCCCAGTTGGTAACTTGTAGCCATTGTGTTGGCCATGATTCATTCTAGGATGTATTACAAAAATCATGCAAAGAAATTGCAATGATGCTTAACACTCACCGATTGCAGTTGCATAGATATCAGACATTATGTTTTTATTCATTTGTCTCTATTTTTTTTCTTCTTGGGATTTATTAATTTAATGAAAGAGAATAAAATGTAATTACTTATTACTTGACAAAAATAATGAAGGTTCTTAAGCAGAATAAATGTGTCTCATACGGAATGTGAGATAAAAGGAGGGGGAAAAATACAATAATGAGAAGGAAATAGTTTGAGTGAATTAGCTAGTATATATGTGGACCATTACTAGTTGTTCTGGTGTGACACCAATATTTTTTTTTTGGATTTGGTAGTAATAACTAATAACAGCTTGTTTAGGACTGAGAGACCATCAGAAAACAAGGATGTTTAGGACTACGGTCATCTGGCACCAAATCCACGGTCACATTTGCATAAGAATCAATGTCAATAGCTCTGAACCCCGACCAAAAGCTAATTTCAAACCCTTAGGATGGGCCACAACTCAACTATGTAATAGAGCAAGCTCCAAGGGAACCATCAAAGTCGAACACAATTCCCTTACAATGATTATGATTCATACTAATATAAAATTTATTTTAAATCGATTGGTTATTATTTTAGTTTCACTGTTTAAGTTATCTTTTTACATCTTTATCAATATAACTTTATAAATCAATCTTGAGGTTTTGTAATACAAAAATTATTATTACAGTGCAAACAAATCCGGGTAATGCACAAGTATTGTATCTAGTTATATTTGTAATTTTTTTTTTAAGAAGCTAAGCGAAATTATATTAAAAACTAAAGCAGCCCCTCAAGCACAAGAAGTGTTGGAAGAGATTGAAAAATGATCAATTACACAACATTTAGGCTACAAAACTAGCCGAAAAAAACAACAGAAAAAATAAATCACACAACAACCTGTAAACAGCGCCCAGGGCTAAACCTCCAAGAAAGATAGTTGATATTGAACAAAATAAAGTACGCTTTCAATCACCAATAAGTTTGGAGCTTAACCTTCTCTGCTAGAGACACAAGGTGATCCATCTTATTGTGGAAAATCCTTCTATTGCGATCTTTCCATATAACAAAGAGAACCAAAATCCAAATAATAGTAAATGTTGTCCTAGAATTCTTGAAAATCCACCAAGGCTTCCAAAATGAGTTGCATGAGATAGGATATTCCCATAGAATACTATATAAATGCCTAACCAACCCGATATTAGAAGCCAAAGACGACCGTAATAGTCACACCTGAAGAAGAAATGGTTCTTATCCTCTAACCCACCACACAAAGCCGAGCAAGAAACTTAGGGAACGTCAAGAACACGTCTCCTACACATATTGTCCTTCGTAACGTATTCTTGACGAAGGCTTAATACCCAAAAAATTTAAATCACCAAGACCACTTTTTTTCTATAAACCGAAGGCTTAATACCCAAAAAAAACAATCCAATTATATTCCTAATATTATATCGTGTATCCTCCCAACTATCACAATGTTCACATCCTCAATTACAATTAACAGCACTAATGCAAGACACATGCCTAATAATAAATTACTTTATACTTGAGTGGTACTTTTGGTAGTCGATCATTTTCCCGGGTTGAACCACATTGCTTGTATATTATGATGATGATTAAAATTTCTAGTATCTCCTCTTCTTCGGATGAATTAAAAATGAAAAATAATTCTTGATTTTATAACTTGAGAGTTTACCTTAACTCGTTTTGTCTAGGTAAACTTGACTCGTAAACTCGACTCGAGAACTCGTATGAGTTTACCTAAAATTAAAACTATATAAAATTTATAATATGCAAGACATATATAAGCTAATACAATATTGTAAATAGGTCAACAATGCAAAATATAACTTAATTACAAAGGCAGATTATACCAAACTACCATAATAAAACGTTATGCTCAACTTAGCATGAAAATACAAAAATTAACGCACAAAATCATAAGTTTCATAAGTCTTCCATCGATAAAAGGTCAACAAACACCACCACCGCAACCCTAATCGGTGTCGAAATCTGAATTTCCACCGTCGGAATCGCAACCCTAACTGGAATGTTCTCCCTTGTTCATGGATTGAGAACTCAGAGAAGAAAGAAAAAGAAACGTTTCATTTCATTTCAGGAATGTGTTACTGTAAAGGTAACTATTCAGTAAACGTTTTAGTATTTGAGTTTGTAGAAAATGAATTGGGTTTTGAAAAAAATGGGCCCAAAAAAAGGGTCAATTTTTATTCGAGTTTACCGAGTGTTAACTCGGTCAAACTCGTCAAACCTTCCAGTTTTACAAGAAACCGAGTTTACCTCAGAGTTAACACGATTTTGGTACCTAAAAACGCAAACTCGGAGTGTTAACACTCGATTTGCAGAACATTGCTTGCATCTCTTATGTACATTTTTTGGGAACATACCTCTGTACCTTTTCTTTTGTCGATAAAATAAAAGTTTTTAATGTTTTTTTTCAAGTAATCTAATAGTTAAAAATTCATCTCTTAAAATAAATAAGTAAAACGTTTAAGATTCAAACTCGGTCCCTACATATATAATGCAATTTTCCTATAAACTAAACTAAATTCACGGAGATTTTAATTAATATGTTAATATATATAAACTTTTTTTAAGGGAGTACTATATAAATCTCTCTCATATTTTTTACTTCCTTCGATCACATTTATATGTAAACAAAAACATTATAGCTTTATTGAATAATTAATGTATCCGATCTATCTATAGACTAAATACATTAGTTATTCAATAAATTTTAAAAGTTGAGTTTTATTTATAAACATGACAGAAGAGTTTGTAAAAAATAAAACATATAGAAGAGAGTTTTTTGTTATGACGATGTATGTATGCTAGTAAATCTCTCCTCACTTAACGCAATGATGAACGCTCGAATGTACAAATGTATAAAAGCGACAGCACCGCGTTGCAAGGTTGTCCTGCTGTGCACTTTGATTTAATAAATAAAACTTTGATTAAGAAAGACACACAACGGCAAATATATACCATACAAATTTTGCTTGAAAAAAACAAACAAATTTAGCTGTCTATAACTTAACTTATACAATATTGCATAAGATAGAGAAACCGTTCCAATAAACTTACAAATAACAAATTTGAATACACATGATGACTGGCAGAAAATCCAATCATCATCATATAGTAACACAAAATAGTTTAATTTTGTACGCATAGGAATTGGAGTAAGATTTGGCTAGAGATTGACTCTCACCTATTTACAATGGCTTTCAAAAAATTTAGTATTGTTCCTTGACATTTAAGGAAAAATGTAGTTTTACGATTGTCATATTTTTAAGGAGAGCACATAATGTAAGATGTACCGATGAAATTGCTTCTATCGGGTTTATCAAAATAAACTTATTTTAATGGATTATACTCATCCTATATTTTAGAGTCTTTAAATTGTGATAGATTAGCATTTACTTAATTCAAATTTTGTTAATGTTGATTTTTATCATTTTTTTTATTATGGTTGTTTTTTACTCTTTTTCCATTGTCAAATTATATCCCTTTATATTTTCCTGACAAAGTTTTTAATGAAGTACATACCAAGTTCACGTGGTAATTATTTTGCCTTGGATTTTGGTCTAATCTCTCAAATGCTTTAACATCTATCTTTTTATTTTAATAATACTTTTAGATTGTTGCAAATAATAGTTGACGGTAGGAAAGTATCAACATAGTTGAAATGTCTTAATATATCGTACAATGCATTTGCATCTTTTTTGTTATAAAAAATAAAGTTTAATTTTGTACTCTCTTGTTTTTTTGCCTTTGACTTAAAATGTATTATTCTTTTTGTAATCACATATTGTACTATTGGTGAAAACTTCACTATCCTTAAGTTTTGTTAATTATGTACTCCATCAGTTCTAAATTATAAGTCGTTTTTATCATTTCACACATATTAAAAAATGTAATTGATTTTGTATGAGAAATAAAAATTATGAGCTATTTTATAAAATTATCATTAGTTAATAATATGGAAAAAATAAATTAAAAAATTGAAAGAAGATAGAATAATAAACAATTAAGGGTGTAATGGAAAAAATAAATTAATACATCATTGATGTTGTAATTCAATTTATAATTTGAGATAAAAAAAAAAAATTCTTTTCAAAATGATTTATAATTTGAGACGACGAGAGTATAATAACATCTAATCATTTAAGATCATCTCATCTTTTTATATTATTTTAAATGAAATTTGTTCATGTATGCGGGCACCCAAAAAATCTTCATAGTATTAGTGTGATAAAACTTTTATATATTGTTTTAAAGTCATGCTAATTAGTGTCTATGAGACACTTGTTAAGAAAAACAGAAAAAGAGTAAAAAAATTATCAAAAATCACATTTTTTACATTTTTAATAGGTTTATTCAATAAGTTTTAAGATAACTTTTTTTTTTTGGATATATGTTTCGAGATTAATTTATTGTATCTATTTTTTAACAAGTGTCTATGAGACAATGTTTTTTCCATTTCTCTCTCTTGTGAGCCGTCACCAAAACTCTAGTTTCTTATCCTTCTTATCCTTCATCCACCAAAGAAGGGTGATTTAGGGTCAATTTTTGACCTAAAATCACCCTCTAACTCGTTTTTCTCTTTTCCTTTTATTGAAATAAGTGATTTTCACATCTATTTCGTTTTTTATTTTGTGATTTTGTTGTCTTCGTGCGGCGTTGGTTTGTTCGTCGTCTTTGTGCGACGTTGTTTGTCTTTCTTGTTTCTTTCAGGTATTTGTTCGGTTCAGATTGTCAGATCAGCTTCGATCAAGTGCAGATCCAATCAATGACTTTGGCGTCATTCACGTTGCAGATCCGGAGACATAGTTATTCCGGAGATTTGAATATAGTCATATGTGTATGTGTATGCATTTGTACTTTGTCGTTTTATGCTATTAACATAGATGTCGTGAGTCTGTTCACATATTCATCCTTTTTGTTTTTAGCGAATTTGCATTATATCGATGTACTCTATCAATTTGAATGAATGAATATCATTTATTTTTGTCAAACAAAAAAACAAGTGTCTGTGAAACATTTATTAACAATTTTGCTATTGCATTTTTTTTAGAAAGAATATTTTGCTATTGGATATCATCTCCTCATTTTGTGAATGGCATGCTGCTAAGTGCTGAAGCCGGAGCTACTCTAGGGTGGTTTCCATCAAATTTTTGCGGGGGTCCTTTGTCTCTGCTCAATCATTTTCGTCCTCTTTTTTTATTTTTTTTATTTGACAAGACATTTTCGTCCTTTTAGTTTTTGCATTATATACTTGCCTGCAAATAAACTCTATTTAAAAGATGCTCTAAAGTTCCCTAAAAAAAAAAAAAAAGATGCTCTAAAGTCTGACCCAAATAACAGTAATTTAACATTTTAGTTTTCATTAGAATAGAACAACATGTTACATTGTTAGCTAGAACTTATATAATTTAACATGTATTAAAATGTCCGTCCTCATTTGCAATCGTGATATACATGTACTGAGTACGTGACACCAACTTATGGCTACTATGTTTTTTTTTGGGAGAGGCTACTATGTTATTGTCTAGTTAGCATCAACAACCTAATATATCTACCAGAGGCCCCCACTAAAATGGTTGTCCTATATATATATATTGTGCATCCATTGATTCAACTCCTATACAGCTGGAATGACCACTTCTTATGTGTAGAAAACTAGAAATATATGGTATAGCCACATGATTTGCTTACTTTGCATTCCCTAAATTGTTTTTTTTTTGTTGATAGAATCCCTAAATTGTTCTTCTAGACTTCTACATATAAATATTAGAAACAATGAATTTTCTAACTAAATATTAACTGCTAAGCAAAATTAGCGAGGGAAATTAGTGACGGAAAAAATAAAATTCCTCACAAATTCCTTAATCGCAAAATTTAGTGACGGAATTAGAGAGAGATTTCACGTTTTCCCTAACTAAATATCCCTCACTAATTTTTGTTTTTTTATATTAATAACTCTTAATATCAAAAAAGAAGGAAAAAAAACCCTTAAATTGGACTTCCATAACAGTTAAAAACTCTTCATCTTGAAAGCTTTTTTTTAAAGGAAGTTATAATATTGAAAGTTTACTTTTAGAGGAAGTTATAATACTGAAAGTTAAATTTCCATAACATCGCAGCAATATATTTGCCCGTAAATGACCGTTATAAACAACTTGCACTAATTATTCATTCAATTAAAATGTCGATGATAAAAAATTGTAACCTTCCTTTCTAAAAATAATATATATATAGCAACTTACACTAATTATTCATTCAATTAAAATATTTGTAGTCTTGTGTACTTTGTCATTTTATGTTATATATTAACTTGAATGATATGAGTTTGTTTACAAATTCATCATTTTGTTTTTAGTGACTTTGAATTTGTGTTGTATCTATTAGAATATAAAACATTCATTGTATAAATTATTAATATATTAGATATTATTTAGAGATAATTGTATCAATAAACTATATCAGAATGAATATTATTTACTTTTTGAAATAATTATTATTAAGCATGTAATCAGCATTCGCTTAGTGGGAGATGTCAATTTCTTTTATGGACCTTCAAACAACTAAAATAAATAAAACAAATTTTGATATATATGATTTTGTTAGCTTTTATTTCTTTGTCTTAACTTTATTATTATTTTTTTATAGAAAGGGTGTGACTAATTAAGAGTTGGATCGGAATTGAAAGTAAAGACCGATTAAAGATTAGAGTAATTCTAAGGTGAACATGTAAGATGGTGTTGTATTTTGCATAAAAATTTTTTTCCTACCATTTTATTAATAAGTTTCATCATATTTTGTTTGATCTAATACCACAAATATTTGATTAATGATGAAAACAAACTTGCACATTTTTATATAAAATAACAATGGATTAAGAGGGTTCATTCAAATTCAAGTATATCTTTTAGAGAGCTTGCATCTTTGTGAAATATGAGTTAATTACTTATCATGACCAAGTAGTGTAGAGATTATTTCAATTAAGAGAAATATTAGAAAGACTCTTTTTTTTTTTTACACTCGTTTTGTTATTGTGTGAATCTCATGTAGGTCCTGCTTTTTATATAGAATTCATTATTAAAGTGTAACACTAACACATATTTTACAAAATAATAGTATGGGTGTTAGAGATGAGCTAAAAAAAAGTGTAATATCACTCCTCTTTCTATCAATAAACAATCTCGGTTCAAAATACAAAATTGCAACTGAGGTACAAATATTCCTTCACATTCCATGATTTGAGCTACAACTTTTTGCTTCCACCAACCACCCACTTCAACACCAGCCTCTCCTCTTTTCACATCATCATAATATATTCTTAATTCATATATTATTTTTTAATAATAAAACATATTTTACTATTCAAACTTTTCCTGAATATAAGGATTTGATTACTCTGTTGTCTTGGTGCCAGAACACCAAAGGATACTACAAACAAACTGTCGTTTTAAATTGGTTACCTTTTCGTTTCAAACACTAGACCCTTCATTCTATCTCTCTCTCTCTCTCTCTGATTTCAACACACGTTCATCTCCTTCTTCTACTTTTCTCTCACTTTTACTTTCTTTCTTTTGGTCTTAAAGAACTGTGATTGAAAGAACCAATGGGGGGTTGTGCAACTAAACCAAAGGTTACGAAGGATGGTGGTGTTGATGTGAAGGCACCTGAACCTGAACCTGAACAGGTTAAGGAAGACACTGTTGAAACCAAAGCGGAGGCAGAAAAACAAGAACAATTGTTGCACAGTGGTCTCAATCTTGACGTTAACGAAATTGTTGATGATGATCAAGCAAATAAACGACGTTCTCTAAGCTTGTTGTTCAACAAAGAGGTATGCATTCAATTTCAACATTTTTATTGTTATCTTTTGTTTGTTTAATAGTACTTTGTTTGTTCAAAATAGTAGTTCTCTATATTTTTTGTGTATGTTGGAAGCAAATTTTTATGCTGCATAGAGGAGGTCTATTTGATCACAAACCTTTTTTTTTCATAGGCCCCCTTGGATACAAACCTTTATGGCAAGTAAAAATGACTTGAAATGAAAAAATGTTAACAAAATAATCGCAACTCCTTTAAATTTATATGTTGATTGATTATTTTAATAAGTAAAAATGTCCTACTGTATGTTTGGAGGAGTTTTATTGAAATTCATTTTTTTTATGAATCTAAACTAATCCATTCAAATTGACACCGATGATAATCGAACTTGAGACCTTGATGAGGAACACACTCATAAATCTCAAACCAACACCACCGAACTAACACAAATGGGTTATTTTAGTGAAATTCTTTAAATTGATTTTGTTAAAATAGTATAAAGCGGGGATTGAATTAAGCACGTTCCAAATTCTACGAAGTGATGAGAGTTATTTGAGATCTATTTGATCATCCGCTATGTGGCCACTTAAATTATGTAGTAGATGTCAATTTTTGGGTACGAGGGTGAGTGTTAAGAGTCCTATCTATTATTTGATCACCCAATATGGGGCCACTCAAGTTTAGTAGATGTCAATGCTTAGGTGTGATGGCGAGTGTTAAGAGTTTTTTTTTTTTTTTTTGATAACGAGTGTTAAGAGTCTTGTATTTGATAATATAAGGTATGAAAATGAGTTTATATGGGAGAGACATCTCTCACTTTACAAACTAGTTTTGTGGAGGCTGAATTATGTGCGTATGTTGAAGCTCATAGCATAGTATTATAGACTCTCACTATTGATACAGGAGTCCAATCAGCATTAATCCATAAAAATTACATTTCAATGCTCAATTAATTATTGTTTTCTCTTGTTTTGTCGAAACAAACCGATGATGTAATTGTTTCAATGTTTAGTCGTAAGGACTTTGAACTTTTACTTAAATATTGTGACTTCGTATGTCATTGAAGTTTTGAACGATTTTCAAGTATCGATCAACCATATACCATATAAAACACTTCCCCACTGTAGGAATTGTCTTAATTACATGGTGAATTTATTTTTTCTTTTGTTTTAGCGCAACTTACTTTTCTCAGTTTTGTGAGTGTGGACACCATTTAGTCACATAATCCTATAAACAGTAGTAACAAAGCAAAATAATTAAATATAGTTGCATATGGTGTGAACTTTAATTATTTTGGCAAGGTTCTCCTAATTTGTTTTCGAAGATTCTCACAAACATTACATCATGCACTAAATGCATGGCAAACAAAGGTGCAACCCTTTTGGAGGCCCCTATCTGTTCGGATCCCATCCCCATTGATTTTGTTAACCGCTATCATTGTTCTCATGCTCTTGTTATGATTAATTAGTGTGCGTGTCCCACGGTTACAAACATCATGAATGATGGCAAAGTGCAAACAAAAGGTTTGAACAGTGTTTCTACTGCACGTATGATTTATGAACTATGAATATAACTATAAGAGACATGGTTCATTTTTTTTTCTCCCTTTTTAACAAATAAATAATGAAACTCTTCTATAATGCAAGCCCCCAAGAAAACCACTTTTCTTGTCGTTATTATACTAATTGAATTTACTATAACAATATTTCTTTTATTTCCCAAATTTGGTAGTTGAAAAAGTTCGAATGGCTATGAGTTTGAGTTGACTGTGATGGAATTGGATCCTTGACAAAGAAAAGGAGCTAAACATGAGTGGTAGGTAGTGGGTCTCATAAATGTAATGCATGGAGCTGCTCACGGATGGATTTTAGCAAGCCTAAGAAAAGATGCTAAGAGCAATTGGTTGCATGATTTGTTGATTTGGAGAGATAGTGAGGGGTAGCACTTTGGTGACATTGACCCCACAATATCAAAAGGGCGCAAAAGGATAAAAAATGTTGTTAGTGAGAGAGAAGAAAGTCATGGTTTTTTTATCCTTTTGCACACTTGTGACATTGTGGTTGACCGATGTCACATGACATTGGCACTCCGATGTCACCAACGTCCCATCCGACAGTGAGAGGGCATAACTACAAGTTAAAGTGATGAGAAAATAATTAATTCAATTTTTTCTAACAAAAATTAAAACATTCGCGGACTTTCTGTAGCCCTCTTTGGACAACATTTTTCATGTGAACTTGAAAATTTAGTAGACACAAGGGGGTGCGAAAATCACTGCTTGATTAGGTAACGACAATTGCTCTTTAAGCACGTAGAAAGCATTCAAATCAAATTTTAAATTAGTTAAATCGATTTAAAAAATGTCAAACGGTAACTAACTATTGTTCGGCAGGTATATGCGAGCAATCACTATGTGCCTATAGATCAACTGTCTTAGGTGATTACTGTCTATTGTCTTATGTAATTACTGGTACTAAGGAATATGGGCTGGGCTAGCTTATTTAGCCTACCATCTGAGTTTTAATGTCAGAATCTGATATTGGGACCATTCCAATCTACTATCTCCACCCATCCATCCAATGACCCATATATGTTTACTTTTTTTCTTCTTTCATAGCCACTTTTATATCCTTCGTTTTAATTCATATCTTTTCCTCTTTTATCACATTGCTTATTGCATTTTTCACTTTCTCCATCTTTTCTTTCCCATCCTCTCTTTCTGTTTGTAAGGTCAAATTTCGAGCTTATACTTATATATTTAAAGTTCATATTATCAAAATAGACATCTTTTGGTCATAATATTTTCTCGTGAGCGTTTATCAAATAATGTTTGAGCTTATAGGTTAGTATCATTGTTTAAAATCAATTTTATAGTATAACAACTAATATTACTAAAAAAGAAAGTTTAATATATACTAACTTATCCATCACAATTATCAGCTAGTTTATCCATGATCAATCAACTTACTAGTTATCCACTACTTTTTACCAACCAGTCTAACTTAATAGAGCTTATAAAGCTGAGTCTATAATTACTTAGAAGTCAATTTTAAGGAATTAAATTTGACTAGAAAACTAAATGAATTATTATTATTCTTAACAATGTTATTGATATGAAGTATCCATCGGCTTCGTCAACAAGTAATCTCTATAAAAGAACTTGTGCGACTGCCTTTGATGAGTTTCCTCTCCCAACTACATTGTTTTGGTTCGCAAATCAAACTCTTGTTTTAGGCATTTGATTGCAGTTTCACTCTTGATTTGATTTAGAGAAAAAAAGAAATGTCATTTAGCTTTTTGTTGATTTGACAAACAATTAACAACATTCTCACACAAATTCTATCCATGTATGAATCTCATTTTTAACTTCTACTCTGATATTCTCTGTTGTCATAGAATGAAGATACAAAGGTTTCCACTAAAGATGAAAAAAACAAAGCTGAGGAAACTGTGAAAGAAGAAACATCAGAAACAGAGAAACCTTTGGAGGATGCTAAAATCAACGAGCCAACATTGAAACATGAATCTCCAAGAACAGAGGAAAAACATTCTCAGGACACCAAAAACAATGAACCATCTACTGAACAAGAATCTGCAGTTGTTGAGGAAAAACCTTCATTGCAAAATCAAATCACTGATTCAGCCGCCCAAGAGATTGTGAAGACAGAAACACCAGAAGAAGCTAAGAAAACTTCACAAGAAACTAGTAAAATCAATGAACCAGCTGAAGAAACAATAGTGAAACAAAATCAAAATGATGTTGCAGCTGAGGTAACTGTGTTGGTGAAGACAGAAACACCGGAAGCTGAGAAAGCTTCAGAGGAAACAAAACAAGAAAAATCATATGAGACTATTCCCATTGAAAATGTGGTAGTTCCTCCACCTGAGGAGAAAGTGATTGAAGTGGTTTTAACAAATGTAGAGTCTTTGGAGAACAAAGTAGTGGAAGCAACATCTAGCGCAGAAGAGAAAAACCATGTTGATGTTGGGGTAGAGCATATATGATATATCCAAGGCTGATAAAGCTTCTATCTCTTAATCCAACGGTCTACAACCGGCTGCACCGTGTAGCTGCAGAGTCGTCGTCTGTGCTTGATTATCTAGTTCATGAACCTTACCAACCAAAATATGTTGTGTGACATTTCTCAACTACAGTACTTTTTCTTTATTTTTACACTGTGTTATTCTTTTCTCTCATCTTTTATTATTATTTGAAGACCGATATTTTGTTCTTGTGGAATTATTATTATTTTTGTTTTCTGCTATTGCTTATCATATTGATAGGTAAAAAATCACCAATGTAAATTGTAATTTTGATGTGGTTTGCATGTGAGAATATTCTAGAGGAATCCCAGACTACAAGTTTAAGAATGTTTCTTACATTAGATATGTATCAAGCTGAAGAATCTATTTGATTATGAAAGGTGAAATTTGTGTAAGCAGTTGATGATTTAATTATACTTATATGACTTGATACGGTAACCATATTGTGGAATGAAAAACGTGTTTGTCTTGGTATGATTAATATTGATTTAGATTTTCGATGACATCTGTATCTATATGTTAATTTAAGGTTTCAACATGTTCGTGTGAAATTTTGAGCACGTTTGTTTTTTGTTCATGTTAAACATTGAAGCATCAGAATTTAACTGACAACCATGAATTAATATCAAACTTTAGATTTCAGGTTTACATATGTTCCAATATAAGGCGCCAACACATGAATTTTTTTAAAGGAGTTAAGTATATTTTTAGTTTCCAAATCATGCTCATATTAAGTTTTGGTGCCTAAAGTTTTAAAAGTGTTTTTTTCCCTTTCTTAAAGCATGCTACAATTTGTTCTTGCTGCTTGTTTTTATCCAATAATTTTTTAGTTTTAGTCTAATAATATTATTTTTTTGTTTAAATTCAAATCATGCAAGATTAATAGAATATAAATCATATGAGTGATTGAAGCTAAACAAAGATTATGAATGATTACAGTCCAAATCGTACAACTTGTCTCAGTATACTACTATTTCAGAAATCAGAACATTAAGGACTTTTTTTTTCTTTTTCTGTACTTGAAATAAAACCTTCCTATATTTCCTAGAACTAGGATATGAATGATAACAGACCAAATAGAAACAATAAAAAACCTATAGTACCCAATCAATGTTACAGGGTAAAAGATAAATTTGACTTGTGTTTTGAGCCTAGAAGTTCCTTGGTGATATATTTGCATTGAAATTTACTACCCTTAGAAGCTACACGAGAGGCTTGACTCAATAAGGAAAAGAATACGACATATACAAATACTCCACAATGTGCTTTGAAAATCGCTGCGGTGATAGTGTCATACGTAGTTTAGTACGGTAGATTAATGCATAAAAATTGTTAAAAACTTCAACGATAAACAACGATACCACATTTGAATAGAAGTTTTAGGTTATCTATATTCTTGTAGACGGGATAGTGACACGATTGATGTTGATTCAACAAAAACATATATTTGTTTTAATAGTTTCTTTGTCAAACCAACATTGGTTGGTCAATGTATGATGATGGATAATATCACAAATTTCTATTTCCAAAGAGCGTTCACCACATAAGTCACTTGTTAGTTTCACTCAAACACGAAGCTTGCTCTATGTCTAAGGAAGCTTTTGGCATTTGCTCTCTACTCTTTCCCCACAGCACAAAGTACAATCCTAGAACCAAACCGCAGCTACCTAAAAGGCTGCTCAAATAACACCAAAAACAATCACATAATGAATTAAACAAATTTTTAAAAAAAAAGAGACCAAAATTAAAACTTCAAATCAAATAAAAATATTTTATTACTAATGAGTGAAATTACCTTCCCAAACTTAATATCTCGCCCAAGAGAATTGCTGAGGAGAACATAGTCATGATCAGAGCTAATGGTGTTGACATGGCTAGAAACACTGGTCCTCTCTTTTCTATAACCCATGTTTGTAAGTAATATGTCACACCAGTCACCATTATTCCCTATCATTACAATAATTTAGTTGCCATGATCAGCCATGATTTGAGAGATAACAAAATATTATATATAGAAATAAATAATTAAGTTATGAATTTAATTAAGATTGAGATTATTACACAATATAACACAGCGACGAGCCTGACATTCCAACCCAATTTCCATTGTTCAAAGTCTCTCTCTACCGCCAAGGCTACGATTAATGACTGAATTGAGCTTAAGGAACATTGAAGAGTTGTGAGTAGCAGCTTTGAAGGGTACCCTTTTATGATAAAAGTCTGGTTGAGTAAAGAAAATAATTAAAATGAGAAAAAGAATGTCAGTAAGTAATGTTGATATTATAAGTTGGTGCCAACTAACTTATTTATTAATCAGAAAAAGTTAATTACTTGTAGTACAAGCCACATTCCCCAAAAGGTGTTGGAAAGAAGCATGAGGAAGCAACCCTTGATCCATGATGATCCAGATAGAACGTGGCCCTGATGTTGTTGGGTTTTATGGTAATTCCCCAAAAAATGAAAATGGGAGAAAAGTTCCAATTGAGGACCTTTATAAAAAGCAAGGGTTGCTGCTCCACCCAAACATGCCACAACACCAGACAACTTAGCAGCCCCAGCAGCTGTCTTTACTCTCAAAACTTCGATCCTGAAATACATACAAAAATATTCCCAATTAAACATGTTGGATCATAAAATAATACACTTAATGCGAAAAAAAATATTAATACACTTAATGAAATGTCACAGTTCATCCAAATATACACCAAGATTATATCAACACACGTGCCATAATAATAAAGATGGACCAGATAGCTTGATGTTTTTTTTGGTGAAAACAAACAAAACAAGGCACATTATTTGACAATTATTATTCAGTGCATATTCTGCGGCTACAAAACCTTAATAGGTCGAATCAAAAAGTTATGAAAAGTTAAATGTATTTTCCAACTAGGAAACACCCCATGACCTTGTCACTTGTCAGAACAAACCCATAAATAAGGGATCAGCCACCTTTTGTAGTCCGAAAATCAAACGATCATCAATGTTAGCACGAACTTTGTATTATTTTTTTTTTTAGGTTTGAATCTCGAATCTTGCATATATTATGTACTCATATCAATTGAGTTGAACTTACAAAAACCGAACTTTGTATTTTAATTACACTTCTGACTGTTCTAGAGTTCTAGTATTCAGAGTTAAATCCTAAATTTATTGCAATTGAACTACTCATTATGTTTATTATTATAAATAAAAAATAACTTTGTAGATTTATTGAATAATTAATATATCTGGTTTATATTATAGATTATATACATCAATTATTCAATAATTTTTTTATAAAAAAATATTCAATAAATTTAAAAGTGTCTTTTTGTTTATATACTATCAGATGATAATATAAATGAACATTTAATTTGTAGGTTCCGCCACCCCACCCAAAATAGTGAGATGAAAAGTGACACTAATGTTTTTTGGAAGAGAGATAAAATAGGAAACCTGTAAATGATATGATACTACGATAGAAAAGAAGATATAGATAAATAGAAGATGGTGAGGCGTGGAGGTGGAGGCGGAGGTTGTTTGTGTGAGAGGAGGAGGAGGTGGGGGAACTGATGTTATTACTTCATACTGTTCGTTTGCAGGTTGACAGGGATGACAGATGGCGTTGGACCTTGGAAGCTTCAAATGATTTCTCTGTTCGCAATGCTTATAATTTCCTATCTGCTAATCCTCCTTTAGCTTTATCTGTTCATGTTGCTTCACTGTGGCATAAGGACGTTCCATTAAAGGTTGTCTTATTTGCTTGACGTTTGTTCCAAGACAAGTTGCCTACAAAGGACAATCTGCATCGGTGTGGAGTTCTTGATCGTGAATCCATGTTGTGTGTGGCTGGGTGTGGCTCGTTTGAATCTTCTCAGCACTTGTTCTTACATTGTAATATATTTGGGGCTGTTTGGTATTTCATATACAGGTGGCTTGGCATCTCAGCGGTAATTCCTGCTCAGGTCACGGATCATTTTAACCAATTCAGTGTCAGCGGTGGTATAGCGAAGACGCGTTGTTCAATATCTCAGGTGATTTGGTATGCAACTGTTTGGAAAATATGGAAAGAAAGAAATAACAGACACTTTAACGACAAAGAATGCTCGATAAGTCAAGTGGTCGATAAGATCAAATCACTCGCATTTAGGTGGTTGAGGGAGAAATTCCCTACCCTCCCCTTCAATTACCATGGTTGGTGGCTTGGTCCGTTCACAATGTTGGGCATAGGATGATAGTTATTTCTGTTTAGCTGTTTTATGTACAGTTTCCCTCTTGTAAATATTGTTTCGACACTGTTTCTGTTTTTCCTTAGTACACCTTGTACTAGGAAAGCCTTTTGAGTTGGTAATATAATCCATTTTAGCCTCTTCAAAAAAAAAAGATAAATAGAAGAAAACTTATAGGTAAAGTGACATGACAGAATGAAAGTGTGGAAAAATAATCACAAATCACAATCCTTTGAACTATACATGATTTTTATGTTATCTATATCTAAATACTTTTAACTTTTCCCCTTAACCAATATCTAATTTCAAAAGGGCCTATATAATCCAGAATTCTCAGCCTAAAGAGTTAAGTAAAATGTGCATAAATTTAGTTTCAATTATGATTTTCATTCAAATTCTCTCAAGTGATTTGTCGCAACCGAATATCTTTAACCATTTGAGTCTAATCTTAGATTGTTCGCTTTAATGATGATGAAACTAAATGCGTCCTTAAGGATCCAACAATTTTCTTGCAACGACCTCATCTACGGCAACATAAGTTAAATTTACACAACCGTCCAAGAAATTAATTAAGAGAGAAAATAATTAAGTGGAATTTATAATAAAATTTTGATTTATTTTTAAAGCTTGAGATACTGGTAGTTTTAATTTACATCGAAAATGCAAATTAAATTAAATTAAATCGTGATACAATATCTTAATGAATCGTGATACATTCAATTAAGATATTTTTTCAAATACATATTTTTTAATTTACATCTAAAATGTAAATAAACGGCAACATATTTTTTTTACAAATACATTCAATTAAATTAAATCGTGATACAATATCTTAATGAATTTAATGGACGTTTGTGTTATTAATTAAGAGAGAATTTTTTTTATAGATTATGAATGATTTATTAAAATTTTGATTAGCTGAATGTAAAAAGAATTCTTGCACTGAATCTAGATTTTAATTAAATTTATATTCTTGAGATACTGGTAATTACTTAGCATATATATACATTAAAAAGGTATGCGGTAAAACAATGAGAATCCCCTCACTTGCCATGCAACCTCAATTTTGTATGGTTATGCAACATGGAAAATGGCGGCCTCTCATTGAAAGTCAGTTTAAAATAGTTTTACACAGACAAAAATATTTTTAAAAGCTTTATATAGAAAATGTACAACCATTAAATTCATTAAGATATTGTATCACGATTTAATTTAATTGAATGTATTTGTATAAAAAAAAATACATTGTGTATAATAATTATGGTGCATTTGTCTTTAATTTTTTTAGGAAAAAAATATCTATCACTTTGGTTATTTTAATAGTGTTTGTTTAAGATTTTAAAAATAGTTTTGACTCTAAATTGAAAAACTATTAGGATTAACTTTTCTTAAAATCTATAAAAAAAAAATCAAAAAACAAGGAGTAAGGCATAAACAAGTTAAAATTCATTTTTCAAAAAAGTAATTTGTGTGGTTAATTAACAAAACAAAAATAGCTTTAGATTTTTTTTTAACACAGTCTACTTTCTACTTTTTTTTAATAAAATAAAAATTGTAACAAACACACCCTTAATTTTTTGAAAGTATATGCAATGTTTAAAGGTGGAATTAATGTATAAGCTGCAAAACCCTTCTATAAAATAAACAAATTAAAAAAAAAATCAAAATCCCGGCCAGCTAGTGATAAAAAAATTAAAAAAGGTGGAATTCTAGTCACTTGACTATAAAAATATAGAGAAATTAAAATTTAATAAGCTCTATATAGCAAGGTAAGTACCTGAGTATGAGTGCCAAGAAGAAGGTAATCACTGGGAGACAGTTAGCAGTGGCAGCGGCCAAAGTTGCAGAAGTGTTTATTAGAGCAATACCATATATGTCCAAACTCGATGTGATCCTATTCATATAGATCAACAAATTTTATTATATATTATTTAGTTTTTGTTTTGGTGCCTAAAAGAAGTGGCAAACACCGACTCTCACATATAACTGCAAGGTTCAAGTTCGAACCCGAGTAAAGATGTTCAACCAACAATTTCGGCAGTTGAGTTAGGTTTACGGACATTATATATAACAAACACATACATATACATAACATACCCGATGAAAGAAATGAAGAAGATCTTGCAAAACGTCGCGAATGGCAGAGGCGGTGCACTTTTCCTGTGTCCAAGTTATAGTATAGCTTTCAGTAATCAAAACTGGTATCAATAACTAAAGTGAAATTAAAAGAAAGAATTAATAGAAGATTATTCATACCATTCAAAGAAGAGAGCAAAAGGTATTAGGAAAAGAGTGGCTGCAGACTGTCTGTAGAAGACAAAGACGAAATTATTCATGCCATGGTCGAATGCAGCTTTTGACAGAAGAAACATTCCAGCATATATGGCTTGTATGATTACCACAATCACATATGGATTGTTTCTTTTCATCTTGCTAGCTAATTTGCTTTTATGATCAATTATTGATCACCTAAATTATATATAAAAGGTGTGTGATCTTTAGCTGGTGAGTGGTGAAATCAATTACTAATATATGATGAGATATTGATAACAAAGGTTCTTCTAGTGTGTGAGTAGTAACACATTGATAATTGGCTCACCAAGAGTGCTATATATATAATGTGGACGTGTGTGGTGAAGACCATATATATGCTACTTTACTTTATTATTATACATGTTAGGACTTAGGGGACCACACCTCTACGTTGTTTTGACGTGCTAATCTAATCAATCTCATGCATTCAATTATGTACATGGATGGCTTTGTTGTATCATCAAATTGATGGCCCTTTTTTTTGTTTATATGACTCACGTGTCTTTTTATCATTCTATTGTTAAATCTATGAGCAAAAAGTCAAACATATAAAATAATCATACGCTGAAATTTATACAAAATTTGGAGGTTTCGGATTTGAACATGAATGAAGATGTTCAGTTAATAATATTGAGCTAAAACTTACTAATATGTATAAATTTATGTCAAATACATTTCATATTTTACTTATATTTAAGACAAGCAATTCAGATAGTTAGATCTTGATCAGATTATTGGTTCACAAAACGTTAAGATATTCTTCTATACTGCATATTAGTACAAGGCTTGAATTTTGCACCATCTAATTTGTCGACTTTATGATCCCTTAACAGCTAGCAGAAAATACAATTCAGTGTACCGACGTCTTATGATATTGGAGAACAATGACTCAGCAATTGAATCAATTATGCTGTTACATTTGTTACACTCCCTATGTTCTACTGTGAATAAATTGTACGGTTGTTGTGTCTGCTAGATTACTGTTAGAATGGATTGTCACACCTTTTTTCTTAAAAAAAACACTTTCAATAAATGAGTTTCACATGTTTATTACAGTTTTTTTAATAATAAGAATCTTAAAACAATATTTATAAATTGTTTCAAATCAAATGAGAAGTTGTTTTTAGTAGCTTCTCACTTGTGTGTAAATTTAATTCTTGGAAATGAATGATATCCCGGAATAATTTTTATAAACTTGTAATGAACTTGAAAGTGTCATATTTTCAGAAAATATTTATTCTCTTAAAACAAACACTCACTTTTTTGGAAAATAATTGTGATAACCTTGAAACAAGCACAAAACACCCTTATTTAGTTTATAGACATATTTGTGTACAAATAACCTAATGCTTTAAACTTATTCAACGTGTCTTCATTCACGAACTGAGCTATATGTACGCAGCACCTTGTATTAGGACAATCAAGTTATTGTTGGAAGTGTTTTTTCTCGTAAAACGATGTTACTGTTGTAACTTAAAACATTTCTTTGAAAATGTTACCTTATCCACATCAACAATAACCAAGAATTATCCTACTAAGTAGAGTCGACTACATAGATCAAATTACGTCATAGTGTTCTATCATAAACTATATTTGAATTCAATGACTTCCAAGTCCATTCTATTAATTAATTTATGAAAAGTTTACGAATACCCCCCACAAAGGCACTAAACCCATTTTGATGAATGTGGCTATCAATTTAATATGATCCTCATCGTGTGACATTAGTTCACACAAGAAAAAAGAGAAAACAAAACAAAAAAGAAGTCGAGGTTTCTTTCTTGCTTCAATTTTGCAATGAGTCAAATTTATTTGAGTGTGCTTTCAGTCCTTTTCAACCGATTATGAAATAGATTTGGACTCAGCAGAAAAGTATAGAGATGATACATCATAATTGCGTATAGTTGCTTTCCATGCACATATATTATGTTATATAGGTTGATTACTAATATTATATTAGGGAAATTTTCATGGAGAAAACACTGCAATTAAAGTACGTTTTTTATAATATAGAGGACCATATCTATTTCCGTCCATGGAAAGTGAAAGTAGGAAATTCCTTAGAAAGCAAATTCATTGTTTCAACTTCAAGTTTTCGGCTTTTTTAGTTGCTAAGTACCGTGCAATTTATAAACACAGCTAAATTAATCTAATCTCATATTATTCCGACCAACAAAATACGCATATATTTTGCGTGCATTTTGAATGTTAACAATAATCTATTCCAGCATTCTAGATTGCAACATTAATTTTTCTTTTTCTCCTTATTCCTTTAATTTGCTAAGTGATTAAAAATATCCGGAAACATGTGTACTCATGTAAACAAGTAGTGGTTGAACTTCAGTGGTAAACAAGTATGCTTAGGTTATAGAATAAATTGTTTGGGGAGAAATTGAGTTTGAATTCTCACTAAAATAATTATTAGTCAGACCTTTTTTATCTTCCATTTGAACACGAGATTATCATGCTCCCTTTTCATAAATATCAGAGGTTTAAGACCCCCAAAAAAAAGTGAGCACGTCTGAACACACTCATATGCATAATTTGTGTAGATATTCATTGTGTTAAATATATGGTCACGATTTCAATAAAAAAAAATAGCATGTATGCAAGTACAAGGCATAGGTAGCTCAATTAGTTGAGCTAGCTACATCTTATAAATTAGAGTTTGAGGAGGAGATTCAGATTTTATTTGTTCACAAAAAATATTTGTTAATAAAAAATAATATTATTACTATTGGATAGTAATAATCAGTAAGTATAGAAAATTATGTTGAAAGATGTCTTCTCTTTAAATAAATATTGGTATTTCTATTAATTATTCTTTGACTCTGCATTGAGATTCACACAAAGTGTATTAATTTGTGCAATAAAAAATTGAAGAAAAAAGTGACAATTACACTATATAATTCATTTCATCAGTATATAGCTATATGAAAAAAGATAATTTCAAGTTCAACTTTCTTTCTTTTTTTAGGTTGAATGATTGGTACACTGTTGATTGTAAGAAAACTTGGGATTCCTCTGTTTTCCTTTCCCCAATCATATCACTCTTTGCTTTTAGCAAATAAAGATACATTTATATATAAAATAAAAAAATATAAAAAAAACATCTTTAGTAGTTGGAACAATGCATTATACAAAGGCAAGTCAATATCTATTGACTATTGTTAATTATAAGCCACTAGCATTCTTAAAAACAATACACACGCGATAGATTTTTTTTCTTTTTTTTGACAAAACACGCGATAGATGTTATATACCACTAGTTAAGAGCTTAATTGAAGATGGAGAAGTCCTTTTCTAGTATAATGAAAAATGCATTAATATAGTAACATTAATAATTAGTTTATGTTATGACACATGCATGCATGTGGCCTTCTCCACGTTTGCCTTCTCTAAACTGCTAAGCTGATTGTTAACTTTGTTAAGTTTTCATGGCCCTACGGTCAATATCTTATGGAAAGCAGAGACACGTTCAAGAAAAGATGAGTCCAATTATTAAGTTAACTTGTTTGTCACCCTGTTAACATCAAAATGTAAGATCTCACCACAACCACCAAAATGAACGTGATTTCAAAAGCAATTATACTTCAATTAAGCATTTCAATCGACAATTAAGACCAGTTAAACCACAGTTGTTTATTGCAAAGTTTTCCCACTACCACTACTCGTATTTTTTTTAATTTAGTTATTTAGCAATAACTAGTATGCTTTTTTTAAGACAACTATGATTGCTACTTGATATTAAGTAACTATAGTCCAATTTCCTATCCTCACTTTCGACTTTGGAGAATATGATATTTTATGGCAGGTTTGTAGTTTCTACTTTGGATATATCTCTCCAATTTCATATCCTCACTTTTAGTAACCTTACGAAACTTAAATGTTAAGGATTGAGGGCTTTTGAGTGAGTGATTTGGAAAAACCCATACAATTAATATAAATACTTTCGATACTGATTATCAAATGAAGGATTGAGAGTGGAAAGAACAGAAATTAGGGATTGTTTGGTGAGAAGTGAGAAATTGACGATAATTTTTTGGCCACCATTATGACTCTTTTATTTTCAAGAGAAAGAAAATGGTAGAAATTAGAGTTTGTTCATGTTAAACATTAGAAGCTAATTTCTTGTAATAAATTTTTTGCATGATGCGAAGATAAGAAGAGGTACAAAAATGTGTAAATTGTACATATTTGATGGTTCTATTGTTATTTATTATTATCTAGTTAAAATTCGCATGGTAGAAGTAAGCAATGTGATTTTGGGTTACGGCATGTTACTAACATGAGTTTAGTTGGACTAGTATGTTAAACAAGGTTTGTTATGTAATGGAACTAAAAAGAAAATATTGAGAACCGGCAATGGCTTGGAGTGTATTTCAAAGTGGTTTCATTCAGTTTGTAGGAAATAGGCTTTTAAGAGACATAATGGATGTATGTGTTTACGAGTTGCATCGCCCAAGGGTTTTTGAGGTGAAGGTTTGACGGAAAAAACTCAATTTGAAGTGGAGACTTCCACTAATGATACTAAAAGAAGACAACCAACCATGATTATTGGATTACTAGTAAGAGATAGAGAAATTAGGGATATTGTTGCCCCAAAGTTGTACAACTATGAGACCTTGTATGTTATGCTTTAATTGCAGTTGGAGAGATGCAAGACTCAGAACCAAGCAACTTTTAGGAAGCAGTTGAAAGTAAAGAGAGTCAAGAACAGGTTAAGGCAATGAACGAGGAAAAGAATGCACTAGAGAAGAACTACACTCAAAAACTTGTTAAACTGCCTAAAAAGTCAAAGTTCGTTGGACACGCTGGATCTTCAAGATGACTAAAAGGAACATTATGGGGGTTGAAGTGGTAATGGTTCAATTTG
>Ga0315914_1000891_pt1 | contig 41785 bp, 25 predicted proteins | sample MpolenodulesMG_FD_203920 | JGI IMG/M metagenome (GOLD analysis project Ga0315914, IMG submission 203920) | Medicago polymorpha root nodule microbial communities from Los Angeles, California, United States - elongated nodules | ecosystem: Host-associated > Plants > Roots > Nodule | place: USA... | reverse complement strand
GGGGTCTCACAATTAAGTTATACTTAATGTTCCATTAAACAGACTAACTATTCTAGGGACTTTATTATTTTGAATCAAAACAAAATCAATAAAGAAATGTCTTATTATTTATATATTCACAATATATATTTATATCAATATCATGATACAAAGCCGAACCCACCAATATAGATTGGCTATTAGGGCTTACTCCAACAGTATTTTCTATTAATAATTAATAACATGCCATTTTTATAATATTTAATTAATTATGAGAGCAATTTTTTCATTTAATTATAATGCTATCCTATTTGTTATCACGTGCGCATCAAACACATCATAGGATTAATGTTTATCATGGCTTGGTCATATCTTATCTCTATCTAGCTTTATATCATATCATGCCTCTATCTTATCCTGACCATCAAACGGACCCTAGGTTTATGCCTCAAAACCAAAATATAAAATGTTATCGGCTTAAAGCTTCGTGAATTTTCGAAACATATTATTCACCAAATGTAAAATACTCTTTTAAAAAAAAAATCGACCATACATTCTTATATGAATTTCTTTTTACTTTTTTTTATTTAAAATCATTTAAAAAGTATAATAACTAAATATAATTTAGCAACAATGTGAGATAAAGTTTATGCTTTTTTTTGAGTATTTATTACTCCTATTTATTTCAAATCATTTAAAAAGTATAATAACTAAATATAATTTAGCAACAATGTCAGTGAGATAAAGTTTATGCTTTTTTTTTTTAGTATTTATTACTCCTAATAATGTATATTTAACATTTTTTACAATAAAATGTAAAAAAATAGTTATAATACTTATAAAAAATGAAATGATGTTATTTATTATTAAATGATCATTTCTAAAATACAAAAGTTAACAAATAACTTTTTTATTTTTATAAAAATATTTGTTAATCTATGGGTATACAGTAAAACTCTTGAAACAAATACTTATACCCAAATATATTAATTAGTATCAATAATTAGTTTGTATAAAATGTAACTAAAACATAGTGAATTTTATGCTTATATTTTGGAAGGAGCATTCTAAAATAGTTTGTTTAATTTTGGTCGGAAAAAAAAAACTATGGTTGAGTATCAAGGATATTCTTGAGTTTTTTTTTCATCCTATCAGCTTTTCACGCGTCCTCCACTTTGATCATTTCACCTCTTTCGGGTTATATAACCCGAACGGTTTTTACCATATTTTGAATTATATAATCTGAATCCCCTTATAACTCAAAGAACACCTACAAATTGTCTTGGTTTCCTCACTTCTTATTACAACACGGTTCAAGATATTTAATCAGAAACAAATATTAACAGTTCTGATTATAATATGTGAAATACAACAAATCCACCTTCAAACCAGTTTCAAAGACCAATTGCAATTCATAAGTTGATATGTACAATCCGAGTTATATAATCCAAATGCTCGAAATACAGGTTTAGATAATATAATATGAATTGTGTCGGTACAAAGCCGGAACATGTGTTCATAAGTTAACACATTTTTTTGGCAAATTGACGGCGAATTGTTTGCAACATAATTCTAAATAAATTATAAGCACAAATATAATTGAAGCATATGAAACAACACGCATTAAACATAAATTAAGAAATAGTAGCATCATTATCCAAAATTTACAACAAAAATTCCAAAATGAAATTAAAAACACAAATTATCCAAATGTTACAACGCATACAAACAACTATTGGGTAGCATATATACCCACCCATAACACCCCCTCCTCCACCGGCAATAAACAGCCCTCCCCGAACATCATCTAAGATCATCTCCAAACTCATCCATGATGGACTTCCCCACTCCACTTGACCACCAACCATTACCCCTAAGGCATGGTCTATGATGTGTCGTAACGGTCATGTCGTTTCTGCCTGTTGCATGCCCCATACTCTTTAGCAGCAATATCATCAAAAGGCCTCCTACTCAGGTGGCTTTGGATCCTCTTCATTCGATCTAGGCAAGATGTATGAATGTGAAATAGTAAAATATCATATCATGTATCCAAATGCCTTCTTGATATCATGAAGGGCAAGCAGGCCCAAGTCCTTGACTGACATCAAACAATCAAGAAACTACTTATAATATTGAGACATATGTTGTTCGGTCGTCTGGGGAGAAGCTAGCATATGTGGATTCCTGGGGAGAAGCTGACAGACTTGGATTCTTGGGAATGGTCTCGACCCTGTCAAATTGTTGTAACACATGCTCTAGCATATGATGGACCATGTGATGAGGTACGCATCTAAGCCAACCTGATTCGGTGTTGATCAACTGGGACGGGTGTGTCTAGCGGTGCCGATGAGCACCGTCGGGGTAGAAGAAACAATCAGTAGCTATGATCCAGTCCAGGAGCACCCTTATATGTATACGTGACACCTACTTATGTATAAAACAAAAGCAAAAAGAAACACCTTCATCAAAACTAATTCATTCAAAATTAAGCTAAGACTCATATGATTGTCTATATATCCTTAAGATTAATCATCCAAGACCACATGTCATTCACATTAGATTGCAAGAGAATAATATCAAGCAATAAACTACATATATGCGTCAAATCCTCCTACCAAGCAAATAGAGGTCGCCTCCAACACAACTCGTTCCCATTGATATATCCACCCCCTTATTTGCTACACACCCAAAATGTTGTCTGAGATTCTAAAATGACACTACATGTAACTTTGCAAAGTCTTTTTGCAAGCACCTTTGACAAAACTTCGTACAAACACCCTACCAATGATATAGGACGAAAATTTGCTAACCCTTGTGGATTCTCTACTTCAGGAATTAAAACAATAAAGGTAGAATTTGAAATGGTTTAGACACATAAAAATGGAAGAAAAAAAACATAGAAAGATAAAAAAAAATCAACTTATTGTTTGTATTCTTGAAAAACTTTTTTTTTTTTTAATAAGAAAAACATTTGTTATTGTTATTGTGTATATTTGTGTGCGCCTAAATTTGAATATATATTTGTGGCTAGGTAAGAGTCACCCTTTGTTAATTTGGTTAGAAAAGATTTTTCAAATGTAATGATGACAAGGATGCATGAATTCCATATGCAGATTGCAAAGAAACTTTCACGTACCGAATAAAATTAGTTGATCATTTAGGTTTGAATTAATCAATTTTTTTCCCTTGTATATAATATTTTAATTTGAAATTATTTTTCTAAATCTCTTTTGGGTTACCATTCCGTTGACCCCCTAACTACTTCTACAAAGAGCTCACATCTCTTGCTACTTACATCAATACATTGTTGGTTATTTCTTCAAAAAAAAAATACATTGTTGGTTATTTTTATTGGTAGAAAAAATACATGATTATTTTTTATAATTTTAAACATTCATAAGAGCAAATAGATTTGTTCTTATGGAATTGGTCTAATGGACTGAGAGGTTTGGATAATATGCATGAGAGCATAAGTTTAAATCTCATTGTACACAAAACAAAAGATTCCTTCTTATGGATGGTTGGTCTACTTGAAATTAAATGTCATTAAATAAACGCTCAATTCATTTCTCGATTTTAAGGGACTCCTTCAGTTGCATGGAACTACTTCATTTGATATATATGATCCCATTACCATCAGCAAATAGAAATCTTTACTTTATGGTCATCTTGTCTTGTGTAATTTGCGTCTTGGTTATATTTAATCTCATTAGCATTATTAGCAAACAGCAGTTAATCTTTCCTTATGATCTTTATAGTTGGAAAAGATTTTTAAAATGTAGAAACTTCACCAAAATAAAAAAGAAGACCTAATTTTTTTTTTCCTAAAAATTATTTATGATATCTTTATGATTTTGCATTAATTTTTACAAGTTGTTACGAAGAGTGAGACAACGAAACTCAAGAAATATATTGCTATCAAATTGTAATTTACCCTTTTATCCGACAACCAATATCTTCTTACTATAATTTTACCCTTGTATGGTAAGCTTTTTCCAACATCGTCAAATCTTATGTTTTACATTGTTCGTACCATATAACATTGCTCTAATTTCTGTCAAAAAAAAAAATTGCTCTAATTTTTAACTCATAAATGTATAAAAAAATGTTTTCACATGTAAGCTCTAACTTTTTATTTATTTTTTTAAATAATTTTGATTCTGAGGGATTTTTCTATTTTGTATTAGAAAATAGTACCAAATAGAAATATTTTCCTTATGGTCTTGTTTGCACACAATAGAACTTAACTGTTTGCCTTCCACTTCTATTTCTAGACTCTAGTGGTTAATTCAATAAATACAGATAACCCTGCTTGAAAACCACATTGTAATACAATATTTGTTCTAATATTTTCTAATGGGTATCCCATTGAATATTGTTAAAATAGTGCTTCGTTGTATTGTAGTGTTTGCTTTGTGTAGGAATTCATCAACTACAGATGAAAAACCTGCAATTTTTATCTTTGGAGATTCTCTTCTTGATGTTGGTAACAATAATTACATTGTTACCCTCGCTAGGGCTAATTTTCAACCATATGGTATTGATTTTGGAGGACCAACAGGGAGATTCACAAATGGAAGAACCACTGCTGATGTTCTTGGCAAGATTTTATTTTATTTTCTTACATTTTATTTTATTTATTCTGATTTAACTTATGTGTTATTTAGATTCAATTTGTTTATGAATTTAATTTATAATGTACCACCAGATCAAGAACTGGGTATTGGTCTTACTCCACCTTACATGGCTACCACTACGGTTGGACCAGTAGTTCTTAAGGGTGTTAATTATGCCTCTGGTGGAGGTGGAATCCTCAATAGGACAGGATTTCTCTTTGTAAGTTTTTGTTCCAATATTTTTATATAGTTTTTCCTTCAATTATGCCTTTGGTAATAGGTTGAATCTTTCATGTTATTAATAGGGTGGTCGAATAAACTTCGATGCACAAATTGATAACTTTGCAAATACAAGAGAACAAATTATTAGAACAATTGGTGTTCCTGAGACTCTCGAGTTGCTTAAGAATGCTCTCTTCACAGTAGCACTTGGCTCAAATGATTTCCTTGATAACTATTTAGCACGTACAAAGCAAGAGAGAGATCAGTTGTTACCTCCAAACAAATTTGTGGAGACAATGATAACAAAACTCAGAGTACAACTCACGGTAATTTTGCCAAGACCCAATAACATTTTCATTTAGAAAGATGATATTTGTACGATCATTTTGGACAACTTTTGAGACAATTTTCTCTCTCATAGTCACATAACGTTCTTATTCTCTTTGTTTCTTTCTCTCTATATTGTTTTTATCCAATAAAAAGAAAGGAAAATAATTGTTACAAAAGTTTTCTAAAATTGGTTATACAAATATTATTCTTTTTTCTTACAAGACTATTATTGTTTTTTTAACATTTTAATACATGAGGTTTTGTTGGATACATACCAATCATCCAATCATTTAATATCATGTCATTTTTTATATTTAATTATTTTAAAATAAAATTAAAATTTCAATTAATTTTACCTATAGGTAGGTTCTGATATCCAACAAAACTCGGATTACAAAACAAATTTAAATTCCCATTTTTTTCCGACCAAATACTTCTTTTAGTCATTTAAGTTTGAAAAAAGTAATAGGATAGTCCTTTAAGTTTTAAATATGTCTTTATTACCCTTTTAAGGACCTATTTGAAACTTAAAAACTTAAAAAACTTCAAATATATGTATTAAATTAATAACTTAAAGGACCTATTTGAAACTTAAAAAACTTGAAGACACATTAAAAACTTAACAAAACTTAAAGGACTTATTAAACTTAACAAAATTTAAAGGACTACCCTAATATTTTTTGTCAAACTAAAGGATCAAAAGGGGGATTATGTTTTTTTTTCCTTTGTTGATCACATATATATTGCAACTATATGCAGCGACTATTCAACTTGGGAGCAAGGAAATTTATTGTCCCAAATGTTGGGCCTATGGGCTGTATGCCATATATGAGAGATATTAACCGACTTACTGGAGATGAGTGTGCTACATTCCCTAATCAACTAGCTCAATTATTTAACACCCAATTGAGGAGCCTTATCGAAGAATTGAGGACATACTTGGTGGGATCGTTAATTCTTTATGCAGATGCTTACCACATTACTCAAGATATGATCATGAATTATCATACATATGGTAACATTGATTATTTTCTTTTACCTTGTTTCCTAGGTTTAAAACGTTTATTTTAGAGAGCTTCTAAGATAGGTTTACATACTCAAGTTTTGGAATAGTTGTTTTTAAACTCTTGTGTTTTAATAAATCATTTTTATGTATTTAACTAAAGATTCAAAGAACAATTGTACCGAACACTTGATTTTTAAAGAGTACCGTATAAATCATTTTTGTTTTATTCTAATGAAGTATTCAAAATTGTATGTTCCTTTTTTAATAATCAATGATTTTTATGTGGTTTAGGATTCGAAAATCCGAGTTCTGCATGTTGTCATCAAGCAGGTCGATATGGAGGATTGATCCCTTGTACTGGTGCTTCGAAAGTTTGTGAAGATCGATCTAAGTACATTTTTTGGGATACTTTCCATCCCAGTGATGCTGCCAATGTTGTCATCGTAAAGCGTATGTTACATGGTGATACCAATGACATTTCACCTATGAACATTGGGCAACTCTTACAAGCTTAAGACACAACCAGAACAATGATTCTTATAGTAAACTATCAGAGTGAGACACCGTTCAAAACGTATGTATCTGTTAGATAATATAAGTAATCAATTCTTAGTTAGTCCATGAATACAAGCATGTACCACGAGGTACATGATTGTTGTTTATAAAAATCTCTTTCTATAGCAATATCGATTAATTATAAGGTATAGAAATAAAATATTTCTCAATCATTCAATCAGTATGTATGTTACTTGAGCTGGTGTGAACAGAAGAACATCGATCCTACATATATTTAGTCCAAGACTCTTCAACTCCAAATTCTCTCATCTGCCATATAACAAAATTATATCCATTGGAATAATGAAAAAAACAAAGACATTCCATCAACACGCAAACAATTGGTGCAATAGGTGGCACTTCGTCAAAACTCTGAGGAAGCTGAAACTGTTTGTACGTCTCCATCCATAGATCAAGTGAGATGATCACAAATTGATCAACAGTAAGAATAAGATCCTTCCAATGAGAACGGACGTTATTGCGAAGTGCAAACCAAATAAGACTATTGCTCAAATAGACACCACACTGACGGATATGCGTGTAATGATAAGGATCTACAGGAAACCTTTGAATATTTCTCCAAACCTTATTGCCGCAAGTTAAAACCTTCACCATGTTGGGTTGAAAGCAACGACCTTGTATTTGTCGGTTAAATTATCATAACCAAATGACCAATTGAAAGCAACCCCGTTGTCATTTTCACCTATTATTTTATACATTGACCTTGAAGCTGGGTTCCAGATACATAGACAACGCTTCAACCTTCGGGTTTTAAGCAATAAACAAATCAATCCATTGCAAGAATCCAGCAATTGGTAGTTAGAATCATCACTAGGAAGGGTAATAGACGGGTTATCCAAGAGATTAAGTAAACCTAACCGGTAATCATACTCACAGCGCACGAATTGTACTGCCAGGAGTGGTTTTCGTGAAGATTTAAGGAGGTGCTTTTTGACGAACAAGGGATCGGAGATAAGCAAGTACCAAGACTTGCTCACACACTTGAACCGAAAGAGTGGTTTCAAGTCAAGAAAGGATATGATTTCAGCGATAAGATCATCATGGAGGGTTAGTGGCGATGGTGGGTTGATTTCTGTAACGATCCAATTTGTCTGCTACGCGGTATGAGCTGCTGCATATAACAGATTTTTTTGGATATTTATAACCCAATTGAAACCCTTACTTACAAGGCAAGGCAAACCCCTTTTTTTTCGGGTCCTATAATGATTTTTTTTAAGGACCTTCTAAATTTATAATTTAATAACCCAATTTTATAAATTTAAATAGTTTGTAATTTAAATATTTAAATTTATAATTTAAATGTCAATGATTATTAAATTTAAATATTTATTAATTTTGTAACTTAGAATACAAAATTCATTTATAATGACCATTATAAATGCTGGTGCTGATTTCAGGTTTGGAATTTATAATGACCATTATTATCATTTAGGATACTTTCTCTATGGAATTGCAGTGCTTGCAAAGAATGATCCAATTTGGGGTGGAAAATTCGAACTCTAATTACACGCGTCTAAGGTGTTTTGATCTTTATAAATTACACTCTTGAGCTGGAGGGCTTACTGAATTCACTGATGGAAGAAATCAAGAGAGCACTAGTGAAGAAGTGAATGCATACTATTCTGCAACCTTGATTGGTATAATATATGAAGATGCTGAACTTGCAGCCATTGCATCAATCAACACTTACATCATTGGAAATTCTTGCTGCTAAAATGTGGAGGAAATATGTATGAGAAAGTGTTCACTAATAACAAGGTTATTAGTGTACTTTGGTCTAGCAAAAGAGAAAGTGGTCCAACTGAGCAGAAAGAATGTCGGCTCGGCATTCAGCTCTTACCAATGCTTCCTTATATTAAGTATGTGAATAGACTTGTGGAGTGGAAATTACCTGCTTTTAAATGGAATGGTGTTGGAGAGGATTAGAAGGGGTTCGTATATGCCTTACAAGGAATTTATGATAATGAATGTATATGCATATGCATATGCAATGCTTTAAGTTGATGAAATCAAATATTTGAATTGGTTTCTCCTTTTCAACATCGTTTTGCTTTTTTCTTGTTCAGAAAAGAAATAATGTTGACCCGGAAAATCCTTCCAAAAATTTATTTTCACTTTGGTTCTAGTTGCCTTAAGGAATTTGTCTCTGTTATTAAGGGACACAAAGAGGCCCCAAATATTATAATTAATGAATTACCATCCTAGTCAGTATGCCACATGGATTTCAATTAAATTAAAATATTAAAGAAAATATAAATAGTTGTTTTAAATATTTTTATTAAATTATTCTAGAAATAACTATTTTTTGTTAAATTAAAATTCTAATATCAATTTCAAAACCAAAAAACAAAAACAAAATATATCCACCAGATCATGTCTCTACAACACCTCCAAGACAATCGGAGTCCACCGATTGTCCTTCAGGCTGTCTCTTTATGCACTTTTAATAATAAGTTTTTATGAAAATTCATACTACTAATTAACAAGACCTTTGTTTTAAGGTTATAAATCTGCAGAATCATCATCTCCATCACGTGAAGAAAAATATCAAATTCATCTACTAATCATCATCTCATAGCATCATTGAGATTCATTTACCGTTACTTAGCTATGGAAAGTTTGACTCATACCTCATTAACTCAACCCGAAACACTCTTGTCAATCAATGATAACTCCAGCACTATTGATCCGTGGGAATCATGCCAGAAGAGACGGTGGTCTATGGTTTGGTCCTGCTGAGTGGAACGAACGTCGGCTCGGAATTCAGCTCTTATTATTGCTTCCTATCTCTGAAGTTTTGTTTTCTGATGTTAAAGATGTGAAGGGACTTGTGGAGTGGACATTACCTTTAAGTGATGGTGTTGGAGAGGGTTGGAAGGGATTTATATATGCCTTACAAGGAAGGAAATTATGATAATGAAAGTGTACTGCATAAGATAAGAAATTTGAACAAGGTTATTAGTGTACTTTGTCCAAATATATTGTACATAAGCACTTATATGATAAATGTTGTAGAAATTGCCTTAGTATTCCTTAGTATTTTCAGTTATGATATTATGAAGTTTTTAAGAGACATTAGTGTGTTATTTTTCTGTTATGATTTGTTTTCAAGATAGTAATTTTAGGGAGTTTATCTTCTATTTTTCAGTTATGTTTTAGCTCTACATATAGAGCAATGCAGTGATTGTAACCATGAACCATATGTTATAAACATTGCCTTTTGCCTTCCAATATATCAGCTTCATATTCATTCATAAAACAACAAATGTAAATATTTATGATTGATTTGTCACAGTTCATGATAGTCCAAATTGAACAAGGTTATTTGTGTTCTTTGGTCTAACAAAAGAGACAGTGGTCTATGGTTTAGTCCAGCTGAGTGGAAAGAATGTCGGCTCGACATTCAGCTCTTACCATTTCTTACTATTTCTGAAATTTTGTTTTCTGATGTTATGTGAAGGGACTTGTGGAGTGAAGAGGGTTGGAAAGGTTTTGTATATGCCTTACAAGGAATTTATGATAAGGAAAATGCACTGTAGAAGATAAGAAAGTTGAATGGTTTTGATGATGGAAGCTAAATGACTGATCTATTATGGTGGATTCATAGAAGAGCTTATGATTTGGTGGTTTGTTTCACTACGTGAGTGATTTTTTCAAAGAACTTGAGAATAATGAATCAATGATATCAAGCATTTTCTCTTACATTTCCTTTATTTGATTTGTATCTGTTGGATTTGTAATCAATGAACATCATTAGGCACGTTCACACCAGGTACGACATTATTTACCGTGGATACTGGCAAAATTTCTTGTAGTGTTAGTAAAGGATTGTTCCACCGAGAATTTGAATTTGAATTCTTTGAAGCGATTCTAAGCTCAAGCATATAAACATTTGTTTGTGAATATAGTGCACCTAGCTAAAGAATTTCGGAAACATCGGTCTAGTGTAACCTGAACGTTACTAACCTGGAGTAATCAAATGCAAATGCAATGTTTTTAAATTGGATTGGTTAAATCAAATATTTGAGATAATATCCCTTTTTCAACATCATATTGTGTTTTCATAAACGACGTGATGTTCGAGTGGGGGATTATCTCCATTATTTGTTTTTATTCTTGTTTGGTCTCTATTACGGGACACAATAAAATTATCAAATTTTGAGGATTATCTTAACTTATATAACATTGAGCCTAAGTAATGAAGTCCTTGATTATATGTTTTGAATTGAACATGTTTTGCAAGTCTAATTTACTAAGTTTCTGTCAAAAATATAGCAAGTTGAATAGAGAGATGTAACAAGTCCCACATCGGCAACTTATATAACATTAAGAGGAAATCTTAGCTATAATGAGCATTGGACTACATGCCTTCAAAATGCAACCATTTGCAAATGCAATGCAATGTTTTTGAATTGGGAAATATTTGAAGGTATTTCCAATTTGCTTTTTCATAAATGAAATGAAACGATGTTTTAGTGGGATATAATTTCATATACTTGTTTTTGTTCCAGTTGTTTTGAGAAGTGTTGGAGTAATTGAGTGTTTGCAAGTACATATCCCTTACCGTTCTAATTATCAGTTGACGTATTCACCACTGTTAACCACCGTACAAAAATTGCACCGGTAGTCACCTTCTCATCATATACGATCAACTAGTCATATTGCGAAAACGACGTGACCTTCAAAATTTAGCCTTGCGAACTAATAATACAAGTAGTGCGTAAATTTTCTCATTATTGAGGATATGCGGTGCCCCACATTTGACTTGATCTTTTTTCTTTCATATGATTTCTTGTTTCCTCTATCCATGTGTCTTTTACTTCGGTTAGTAGCGTTACAAACATGGAGCACAAGTAAAAAAGCAATTTATCCGGTTATACTAAGTTTTGACTCATTCTAACCCACAACCTTCATGGACCTCAAGATAGTTGAAAATGATTCGACTAGACTGAATATGCACTTGCCTAATCTTCAATAGATTGGGAGAAACTCGCATGACCTTAAATTTGTGTATCTCAATTTCGGGTAACAAATTATTTATTTTTATATATAAATAAACACCGTCAAAATTATTTCACTTCACACACTCACGGGTGATGCCTTTATGCTCACGATGATTGTGACATATAAAAGTGAAAAGCTGGTTCCCTAAACGATTAAGCTCATTTTTCACACACTTCGTCCAACTTGCATTAATTATTCCCCAATCAGAGTATCATTTAATATCAATTTGTTTTAAAAAAAATTGTAAAAAATTATTCAATTCTTACGTGCGTCATTTTACTTTTATTTTATTTTTTAAAATATGCCCATTTTAATATTCTTACGTGTGACATGCGAAGATAAAATGCTTTTTATGGACGATCCATTTCTGAAAATAATGAAAACAATCTTTTGGCATTTTCATTTTTTCAAAAAACATGCACACAATTGTCTACTTCAAAATTCTAACGTCTTATTGTTAACAAGTAAAATTAACACAAATTTTATATTTTCATTTTTTTAAAATTTGTGTTAATTTTACTTCTTTTTTTCCTTAAAAAAAGAGTAAAATTAACACAAATTTAAAAAAAATGAAAATAGAAAATGTTTTCATAAAGTAAACAGATCTTCGTATACATTATACGAGAATGTTATAAAGTGTCTGAGAGATGTTGGTTAAAAAATCAAAACAAAAAGTTTTTATAAAGAAAATGATGTAAATATTATTCGACCAAAGGTAACAACTTATATTTTAAAATAAAATTTCTATTTATAAATTTCTTAATCAACGTCTATGAGGCACCGGTTATCAAACACCCTACATTATGTTATCGCTGCTCAAAAGATAAAAAAAAATTGAAACATAAGTATAAGATCACTAGATAAGTTTGATTGATCATCCATGTAGTAAAATTAATATCCTTTAAAACCAAATGTATAATTCATTACGACTCTTAAGGGGGGTTAGTCAAGTTTGTAGGATAATACAAACATAAAGTTCTTTACATAATTTACAAATTAAATTTAATTAAGATAGTGGATTAATATTTTGTTCAATCCTGTGCAATTTCATTTGTTTGTATCCAACACAATTATTTGGATATATATATTTGTACCTAATCTTTTTGACATTATGAAGAATCATTGTATGTCCTGTCTTGGAGCAGAGAAACCAAACAAAACAAGAGGAACCTATTTTTTAGCATAATTTTTCCTCTCCAATGGGTCTTTATTATTTAAGGATTTTAACGTTATTGCTCTCTCTCAAATTTAGCCTATCATATAAAATTCAAGCTTCATTTGTTTTTGGTGATTCTTTGCTCGATGTAGGGAATAACAACTACATCACTTCACTTGCCAAAGCAAATCATCACCCTTATGGAATTGATTTTGGAAAACCCACAGGTCGTTTTTGTAATGGAAGAACCGTTGTCGATGTTATAGGTAAGAGTTTGTTTTTCTTTCATTTTCTTTATCTTATCCTATGTTTTTTATTTTAGGGATTTATCTTATGAGACATTAATATATATATTTTTTCTTTGAACTATAAGAGCAACAACTGGGTCTTGGTTATACTCCTCCTTACTTGTCTCCTAATACTTATGGATCGGTGATTCTAAAGGGGGTCAATTATGCTTCTGCTGCAGCTGGAATTCTCAATTACACTGGTCACATTTTTGTAAGTTTTTGCCTACAACTTGTTTTTTTGTTGTCTAGTTCCAAGTTCAATTATTAGGGCATTAAAATTCAACTAGGAACAGCTATTGAACATTACAATAATGATAAAAAAGTGGCTCTCAATAGTCTCACATTTACTTATACATATTATGCATTTTTCCCTTTTTCAATTTAAGCATTATAAACAACTAAGTACCTCGAAAAAATTGTTAAATCAATCCTACTTATAATTTTGCATTCTTACTTCTAATTAACAAAATGTTTGTTTAATACTTCTACCAACAAAAAAAGTAATTATTATTAGAATAATAATCATTTTATGTACAAATAGTCAAAATGTGGATTAATTTCTTGAGGGTTGTTTAACAATGACGCGGCATGATATAACATCAAACGATCGGACTTGGAAGAAACCCCTCTTCCGCACAAAATAAAGTCGGCATAGGTATTTGTCTATGAGAATAGTAGTCTTGTGCCCACGAAAATAGATTGCTTCTCGTCACTTGTCGATGTTGACACAAGTGAAGCTATTGGCTTACTAATTGTCGTCCAATAGGTTTAAGATTTACCCCTCACGAATGTAGACTTCGAATTATATTCGAAGAATGTGGTATCCAAGTTTCACACTAAGGGAGAAGATTTCTCGGATTATGATGCCATTATCCAAGTCTGTCGAAGTATATCAATCAAATGTTTTTTTATAAATTGTTTTTTATCCACACTTAGTTAAGGCATCCACATCTAAAGCTAATTTCCACATTTTCACCAATATACCCAGTTGTATTGAAAATCTTATTATTAGTAAAGTGAGTTAAGATTGCTTCAAAAGAACAAAAGTTAAATATTTTCCTTCGACGACTAATTTTCTCTTTAGATCTAATGGTTGCCACAATTGTTGCATCATCCAACTTTTGCAAACAATTCAATTCCTCTAAACACACGGTAGAGGTACACACATTTCAACGCACATTTTTTAACATGTTCTCTTTGATTGGTTAAAACTTGTGTGTCCACCAAATCAACTCATATAAATTTGGTGAGACCCATGTGAATCTAACCAATCAAAGTGAATGTGTTGAAAATTATGTGTTAAAATGTGTGTTACAAACATTTCTCATACATGGTAAGATGATGAATCTTCATGTCATTAATAGGTTGGTCGAATCAACTTTGATGCACAAATTGATAACTTTGCAAATACAAGAGAAGAAATCATTAGCAAAATTGGTGTTCGTGCAGCTCTCAAATTGCTTAAGAATGCTCTCTTCACAGTAGCATTTGGCTCAAACGATTTTCTTGATAACTATTTGGCACCTGGACCCTCAATTCCACAGTGGCAATTATTGTCTCCAGAATCATTTGTGACCATCATGATATCAACATTCAGAGTACAAATAACCGTAATTTTGCTAAAAACCTAGAAAACTTGAATATATCAATATTTATATTTTTTTCACTAATAATTTTTTTTACAAATATTTATATTTTCTTTGTTGATATTGTACATATCATATTATTACAACTATTTGCAGCGGTTATTCACTCTAGGAGCTAGAAAAATTGTTGTGGTAAATGTTGGTCCTATTGGGTGTATACCATGTATGAGAGATTTGAATCCATTTTCTGGAGACAAGTGTGTCCAATTCCCTAATCACCTAGCTCAATTATTTAACACCCAATTGAAGAACCTTGTTGATGAATTGAAGACAAATTTGAAGGGTTCATTATTTGTTTATGGAGATGCTTACCACATTATGGAAGATATCATGATGAATTACAGTAAATACGGTAGGGTTTAATTTTTATTTTTTTTCCTTTCATTTGTCTATTTCTAAGACTTTCATTTTATTGATTAACCGCTATGTACTGGTAGTATTTTTTTAAGAGAAATGCTAACATGTCCCCGGTGCACCGGTTAAGAAAGCAAATATATTAGCAATGCATTGAAAATTTTGTTGTCAACTCCTCAAATGTTTAAAAAGTATTATTTTCAACTTAAATATTTCTTATTTTATTTTTCTTAACTAGTCCACCTGAATCACTGGTTAGCATGACTCATTTTTTTTATAAGTGCGTCTAATCATGTTTTACAATACAGATGTTTATAGAGATATTCTAGACATAATGTAACAAAATGATGAGACAACTTATTAAAAAAATACATGGATGGTGTATATAAATTAAATCTCTAATTTTAATTATTCAAAAATGCATTTTCGTTTTTTAATAACTAAATATTTTAATGTGTAATAGGTTTCAAGAATACAAATTCTGCATGTTGTCACCTAGTTGGTCGATTTGGAGGCTTAATACCATGTGATCGTTATTCAAAAGTTTGTGAAGATCGATCTAGTTACATTTATTGGGATACTTTCCATCCTAGTGATGCTGCCAATGTTATCATTGCAAAACGTTTATTAAATGGCGATGCTAATGATGTTTCACCTACAAATGTTTGGCAACTCTTGAAAGCTTGAGATACTGCTAGAATTGAAATTTTTATGACTGATTAGGGGGAATTCTTTTAAGCTTTTTGGTAATATTCATTAATTGTTGCTTTTTTAAGTGTGAGAAGAAACCGGGAAAAATTACTTGAATGAGACTCAAATCATAGACTTTTTTTATATATAAATTATTTTATAAGTCATGAGTGTAGATTTAAAAATAGACTAAAAAAATGAAACAAAATAGGCTAAATAGTCCACCGGAAGCAAGTTTCTAATATAAACTTAGGGGTTTTAGAATAATAGGGGGGTTTAAAGAGCAATTATCAAAAGGTCGACGTTGTGCTCAATAGGTAGGTATCATCAGACAAACACCATCAAAAAGGTAGCATCAGTCCAGAGCTAACCAATATCATGCGGGTATTGCTCTTCTCCCATCTGTTTTTGCTCATTCTCGTTAAATAGCATAAATGTATTTTTAACTTATGCAAGTGTATTTTTAACGTGAGTTAACTCACATAAATGTATTTTTCAGCGTAAGTTAACTCACGTAGGACGGGAATGAGGGAAGAGCAATTCTCATATCATGCACAAAACAAACTTAGATGTTTAAAATTACATGGATGGAGAACTGCATTTTATAAAATAAAATTGCACATGTAAAAAATGATATACATAATACATAAAAAAAACTACATCAGAAGATTGCATAATGGTACATCATATGGAAACGGACAAGATTTTGTGAGAAACTCTAAAAGCCAAATATGATGATATTTATGTCTTTGGATTGGTTTGATTTGAAAAATAGCAAGTAATAGACGAGATAACTTTTAAGTTATTTGACAACTTGTTTTGCACGATATTAGGTGGACAAAAAACAACATAAACAAAATAACATAACATTTAATGATTAAATTTTCTCCTAAAAAAAGAATAAAATAAATAAAATGGTTTAGATAATAAAGAGCGTTCAACAATGTAAAATCCTTCCTTAAAAAAATGTAAAATCTATTTTGTCAAAAAAAAAAAAAGCAAAATCTTTATTTATTTCGATCTTTTTTTTTGTGGTCGGAGTTTGAACCCGGACCTTGCATATATTATACGTTGTCTCTACCAACTCAACTAAGTTCGTGAGGACATTTATTACGATCTTTATAAAGACTATACTTTTTTTTATAGAATCTAGTGAACTTGTTGACAAATATATTGTAGAAACTAAAAGTCACGGAAAATTCTTTAGAGACATATACACACTTAGTTTTTTAGAAGGTGTGTTGTAACAACATACACTTTAAGGTCTCAGGTTCGATTTCATCTGGTGTCAATTTATGTGGGCTAATTTAACTTCTTCAGAAGAAAAAAAAAACATACACTTCAAAGTGTTTTAACTATAACTTCTTAAAATACTCCTTTATAAAAATTAGTAGGTTTGTTTTAGCAAATATATATACATAGACACACATAAAACAAAACTTGTCAAAAATAAAAACATCATCATGATTTAAAAAGGACAGTGATACAGTGTGTTGTGTCTGTGTTCGGTAATTACACAATAGAACATGACCATGTGTTCTATTTTGTTTTTTATGGTTTTTACAAATGTCATCGCTGTACTTTCATAATTCATACTAGTCATTTTATGAAGGAAAAAGTACCAATTTTTTTTTGCATATATATTACTTTTCATTTTATTTTTTTCGTATCAAAGAGAAACTAACTTTACCACTAAACCATTTGTTCATTTGGTTTTTCATTTTCAGTTCACATAAAAAAATAGTGTGTTTACTTTTTATTTTTGCAAAATTTCCACCTCTGATCTTTATTTTGTTTTAGCTCCATATATATCTATTTTCTTTTCCATTATAATCATATTGACTTTAGTCCTTACATCATCTAATGACTATATTTCGAGACTAAGAAGGCTTAGAACATCTTGAATAAGTCATGTGGTGATGATTGTTGAAAACAAGGACTAGAAAGTAAGTAATGAGTGATCAAGAACCCATACCGGAGTATTTCATGAACAAAGGATATATGAAAGAAATAGTGACAAGGTTCAAGAAAAAGCTTTGCAAGCTAAAACCACTTTAGAGAATGATGGATTAGGAGGCAAAAACAAGAAGGAAAAGGGCAAATAGGGAGATAAAGAGTGAAGTAGGACTAGAGAGAAGGTCATGTCTCAAATAAGAACCATAATATGATAACAATTACAAGAATAATGGAGATTGCAACAAGTTCAACAAGAAAGACATTAAGTAGTGATAGTTGTCAAGAAATTGGGCCATCTTGTAGGTGAATGTAGGGGAAAAAGTGTGCAGTACAAGTAATAATAGTTTGAAATATTAATGATAATGTAAGATATAAGTTGAGATTTATTGTAACTTTGTAATCTCTTTTGAAGGTGTTGAGAAGATGATGTTCAAGAAAAAGGATAGAATGAAAGCCTATAAAATAGATGTTTGATTATTTCATATTACACAAGCACCAATGAGATAGTAAGATTGTTAGATGAGTAATCTTTTGACCCTAAGTTAATTGTCCATGTGCCATGTGCCATTTTACTTTTTTTTAAAATAAAAAAAATAATCCCTCATTTTATTCACAAATCACAATACAACAATTTAGTATAAAAAAATATGACTGTCTATGCTATTTAGTGATTAAAGTATATAAAAAAAAATTTATATACTTTAATGACTACTTGTAATTTTCATATAATTTAGAAAAATAAATTGGAAATAGTGTGATATTTAATGACCAAATTGATGGTTTAGTTTTTTTTTTATAATTGTCTTTATTCTATTCTATTTAAGTGATCCTCACAATCTAAACTGCTACTATCTAATCTAATCGGACTCGAGATTTTCGGCCTTATGAGTGTAGTGATGGAATGAGGTTGATAGACTTAAACAACGACTTGTTCTTACCGTTGGGGTGATGTATCTACAAACACTTTGACGATCAACTAAGAATGCGTCAAATATGTGCCTAAGTAGGGATTTTGAGTTAGCCTTTATAGTGGAAAATCAGGGTTCAACTCTCCAAAACTCCAGGCTCGACAATTATCTTATATGAGAGACATGTGAGCAAATTGGAACAGATGAACATAAGATCTGATCGGGACTGTTCGTATTCCTTTGAACGGTCCCGATTCAATGCTTTTAGAACAAGTTCGAGTGATACTTAGTGTGTTAGCTAGTGACTTGATGAGACTTAATCCGTTGAGGAATTGAGCTTTAGCCCAATTAACACCATCATTTTATCACATTCTTATCATCATTTGTTTTCTTCAATTGAAACACAATGAGCTCCCTTGAATCTCTTACCAAACGGGGGGTTAAAAAAAAGGTGAATGGTAATATTGATTTACTCTCTCAATAAAAGGAAGGCAACCCTAGAAAATAATACAACTACTCCCTTCATTCCTTTTTAAATCTTATTATTGACCACTTCACACATGTTAATGTACAACTTTGACAACTAATATATTTAATTATCTACTATCACATAAATTTATAAAAAGATGATATTTTAAAAATATTCAATGAGACAAAATTGGACAACATCTTTTTTTTTTGACAAAAAAATTGGACAACATATAAATTAACATTTGTCTTTATATATCAATAAAAAAATATAATCAAAATATATTACGTGAATAATGCACATGTTCAAAATACGATACTTAAAAAGAAAAGGAAAGGAATAGATGAAATACCAAAAATTAAACTAGAAAAAAAAATCTAGTCTAAAATTCTTTGCAACGATTGGATCAAAATATAATATTATATTGAAAGAAAGACGATGGTGATGTCCTCGCAAACATACTTATTTAGGAGAGACATTATAACATACAAGATCGGTTCGAACTCGAAGTCTCTCACTTATGATCATGAAATTCTAATCAATGGACTATTTGATAAAAAGAAATGAAAAAAATGTGATGGTAATTTTAAAAAAATAATTTATTAGCTCATAAAAAAGGAGATTGAAAAGAAGAAGACGCAACATAACAAGAAGGGCTTCCCCACACCATCCTCTCCCGACAAACAAAAAACGAGCCCATTCCTGTTCCTTCACCACCGAACACAACACCACCTCTCTCTCTATCCTACACCTTTTTTCTTAACCTACACCCCCTTCTTTTTACCCATAACACCCCATCATTTCTCATCGATCTTCACCACAATCATTTTAGGGTTAGGGTTTCTGAGAGATGTGGGATGCTTCAGCCATTGATGAATCTTCTCTCTCCATGTTGGAAGCCGTTCGGGCACGGTGGTGACGATTCTTCATCCGCCGCTGTTGGAAGAGAAGGAAAAGACGGATTGCTTTGGTTTCGTGATATCGGAAAATATGGCTCCGGTGAATTCTCTATGGCTGTTGTTCAAGCGAATCAGATTCTTGAAGATCAGTGCCAGATCGAATCTGGTCCTCTTGGAACGTTTGTAGGTGTTTATGATGGTCATGGTGGACCTGATGCTGCTCGTTACGTTTGTGATCACTTGTTTCGTAATTTTCAAGGTTTTTGTGATTTTCTCTTATGTAGGGTTAGTTCAATTCGATTCTTTTTTGTGTTTGTTATATGTGATGATGATGTTCACGGATTTGATTTGATTTCTCGTGATCGTTTTTTATTTTTTTTTTTTTTTTTTTTTTGCTTTTTCACGTGAATCAACTTATCAGTAGTAGTTGAAAATTTCACGTGGATACTGTTTTTTGTTTAATCCATGAATCATAGACACCGGACACCTACATGCTAGACACCGATAATAATTTGAGAAAATGACATAATTCAATGTAATTAAAGTGTCTGTGTCTGTCCTTTGGTCGTGGGTTGGAATCCAGCCCTAAGAATTAGCACTGTTCAATCTTGGCCGCTCATTGCGGCCCTACCCGGCATGAGGGATTGGTTGTGTGCAGAGATACATGGTTCATACCAAAAAAGTGTCGGTGTTCAGACACTGATTTTGTGACACGTGTCAGACACCGGATACACCTTTGATCAGAATTGTGTCAGTGCAGAGTTTAATTGTGTATGAGTTTTTTTCGTCTTTTTGGTAGGTTTGAATTGAATGTAGTAAAAGTGTTGTTGATTTTTTTCGTATGTTGATTAAAATGGCTCTTGTTCTCTATTAAACACTGACATGCAGACACCAGTAATAATTTGTAAAAATTGCATAATTGAATGTAATCAAATGTCATGTTGATGTCTGACAATGACATGTGTCGGACACCAGACACATGTTTAATGAGAAGTGTATGTGCTAGAGAGCTTGTTGTTTATCTGTGTTGAACTATCTTTTGTTTGTGCAGCGGCATCAAGTGAGTCACGGGGTGTTGTGACGGAAGAGACAATTCGATCGGCATTTCGTTTAACAGAAGAGGGGTTTACTGCTATGGTTACTGAATTGTGGAATACTCGGCCTCAAGTTGCAACTACTGGAACTTGTTGTTTGGTTGGAGCGATTTTTCAACAGACCCTTTTTATTGCAAATCTAGGAGATTCCCGTGTTGTGTTAGGAAAGAAAGTTGGGAATACTGGCGGGGTTGCGGCTATTCAGCTGTCTACGGAACATAATGCGAATCTTGAGGCTGTTAGACATGAACTTAAAGAATTACACCCTCATGATCCACAAATTGTTGTCCTCAAGCATGGAGTGTGGAGAGTAAAAGGCATTATTCAGGTAAATTTTTTATTATTGAATCATTGAATGTGGTGGTCTATTTGACGTTTATTGACTAATGATTGCTTTAGTTTTTCTGTGTTTTCTCCTTGAAGTGTTGTGAGGAAGAAACATTTATTAAGTTTTGATAATTGGATAATAGGCTGGTATGTGTTCCTCGTGCTATCTATAGAACCCTTACTATTTTTTGCAATGTTCTTGCCAGAAATTCCCCCAAAGTACCTAAGTAAATAAGGAGTTTTTTCAAAGAGACTTAATAGTGAGTGATGATTGGTTATAATCTTTGAAGTTGAATTAAACAATCCCATGTAGTGTATCAGGCTAAACTGTTTGCCTTTCAATTGCCACATACCATTGCTATAAATATTATTGAGTGTCCTGTCCATATGCAAGTTTAAAAATGACAAGTACAGACATCCACAAAAATAGAACATAAAATGATAAAATTCATTTGCTTGGTTTAGACTTCAGAGCTGTCTATGTGCCTCTTAAAATCTGATATTTTTTGTACTCTTGGTTAAGTGCACAGAATATGATACATCAGTGTACACAGCAATGCAGAAAAATTTAACACGTATATTTATACTGTTGTTTATTTATTCATTTTGTCGAGTCTGAAAAATAAAATCATCCCCCTCCTTGAATTGCATGCTTCATATTATCATATGTTTAGTGTAGTATATTCCATATTAAAATATCAAAAACAGAGTTGTAGTCTCAATTTGAGTGAGTACTAAACAGGTCAATATCATAGTTGTAGTCTCGAATTCTTAATGGTATCTATTACTTGTCTCCTATGTGTTAGTGTTGTATTATGCTGTAATGAATTCTAGAAAAATATCGCACTGAGAAATAGATGGAGTGGTTTGGGTAGGGGTGATTGAGGATAAGAAAAAATATTGATGATTGAAGAATCATAATGTATGTTGTTCAGAGGAAAGGGAAGGAATTTAGGTTACAGGCTAAATTGGTGCACATTTCACGGGAAAGAAATATGCTATCATAACTCAAAATTTTAATAGCATGAGACTGCTTGCAGCAATGGGTGTTTCATAGCAGCACACTACAAGGAAGTTTCATTTGATTGATTGAAACAGGGATTATTATGTGGCCTATAATTTGCTATGGGCGGCAGCTGTCAACTCTAATAATAATTTCCAAGTTTCCAAAGGATATAAAGTTATGAAAGACGATGATGTTTCATAGATTCTTAGAATTTGGGTTGGGTTTAATTCATCCTTGCAAAACTGGCTTGTAAGGTGAGGACTACCTGTGTCACTTATAAACACATTGTCTGACCACATCTCATCCAATGTGAGACTCTTAAGACACTCCCAACGTCGAGGATGTCCAGGACTGGACGATTGGAGATGGACTCATGACATTTTTTATTTGAGGATGTCATGAGATAAGAAATAGAAACAGGAAATCCGTTTTTACTAACACTGGTAAAACAGTGTTTCAAGTATGGCTTTTGTTAGAAATAGATGAATTTATTTGCATTATTGTTTCGGTTACGTATAAGAAAAACGAATGTGGTGTCAATCACATCCAGCTTTTAAATATGCTTGTCTACTTTTAACACTGGCTTTTTTTATCTGATTTATGAAAATGTTTTCATTTTTCCCAAGTACCTCTTGTAACCTTTATCTTATTTGTTAGTGTTGCTTTCCACACACTGATTTAATGAAAATATCACATCACTACTTCCATGATATTTGGTGCAGGTTTCTAAATCTATAGGGGACGTATATATGAAACATGCACAGTTTAACCGGGAACCAATTAATCCGAAGTTCAGACTTCCTGAACCAATGCACATGCCTATCTTGTCTGCTAATCCATCTATTCTTTGTCATCCTCTCCAACCAAATGATTCATTCCTTATATTTGCATCAGATGGTTTATGGGAGCACCTGAATAATGACCAAGCAGTTGAGATTGTTCACAGAAATCCACGAGCTGTAAGATTCTTTACTCTTTATTTTTCTTACTGCACTTATTTGTTTACTCTCTGTACGTAGTTTCCTTATTCTATGGGTGTAAGTTTGAGTTTGACAACACTGGTGTGTGTAATTGCCATCTTTACAAGTCATACTATTCACTATCCATAATTGCTCAACTGCTTGTCTTGTGCTTTCAAGCCTTGTTATCGGTATCTCAGAAATTAGAATGCATGTGTGTCACATCTTGATTTGATTCAAAACTAAACCTAATCGATGTTAATCTCTAGTGTGCACCTATTGTGGACATGAATCCCATCTGGAATCCTGATTCATTCTTATGAACGACTACCTAAACTCAGTGTAACTAACCACTTGATTTTGTTAACTTTGTATAGCCGGTCACTTTTCATTTGTCATTTGATTTAACATGAGACAGAGTAGGATGGGAATGCTTGTTTCTAATTCAGCCTTAAAATTTGGTCAGGTCAAATCTTGTGTAAACTAAGACGTTTCCTCATAGTACGAGAATGAGTTAATCCAAAGTATAGGATAATATAACAATGTCTAAAATACTCGTACAGTGGGTAAATATAGGTAATTTCTGCCTTGGTTATAATCTTAGGATATTGTTAGGAAATTAATAATAACATACCACTTTACATGGAAAATATATTTTCAGATAAATGAAAGTATGGAACAGATGAAAACCAAGTCGGACATGGAGTGAAACCCGAAGTTAGGTTATAAAACAGGACTCTATTAAACATATTTTTGTTACTAGGCAAAACCAAACCTGTTCTTAAATGGCTCACTTCTGTTAGGAATCTAAGAGACTGGAATTCTTTATTTTACAACAATAGAAGAAGGAAAGTACGGAATATTCTCAAAGGTGTGCTTTCCTTCACACTGGATTACCCAGTCATAGAACTCGATTATTTAAAGCTATCCCTTCCCCACTACCATTGAGGGCTATTTAAAGACTGTCTTTAGCTGGTTGTTGATTTTGTTGTTTCTCTAACAGCCTTGCTGCCATTCTCTTTGCTATATTTATTGCATAGCTTTGCTTATATTAATTGTGTTGTTCTATTTATACATGTTAATGCAGGGTAGTGCCAAGAGACTTATCAAGGCAGCCCTGCAGGAAGCAGCCAGAAAACGTGAAATGCGATATTCAGACCTTCGTTCAATTGACAAGAAAGTTCGACGGCATTTTCATGACGATATAACTGTTATTGTTTTATTCTTAAATCATGACCTTATAACTAGAGGTACAGTTCAAAACCCGCCACTGTCAATTCGAAGTGCTCTCAATCACTGACTTGTATGATTGTAAGCATGATTTGTCTTTTCCGGGTATTCTGGCAACAGTATCAATACTTAGAAGATGCACACACCACACCACTGGTACGTTGCCAGAATGCACATACAGCAAACCCTTGCTAACAGTGGTGCCGGCAAGTATGTTACTGATATTGAGATATAACTGGGTCGACTTATTGGTTAAACTCTTGATTTATAACACGTTAGAAATTTTATGTGCATGAAAATGACCAAAAAAGAATCAGAAAATTAACTATTGGTTTAGTAATTCCCCTATTTTCACATAATGTTGTTCCTCAAAATGAACTAATCGAGAATATTAATTAAATAGTATGGAAATTAAAGCAATCAAATAACTTAAAATAAAATATATTTATAAGCTAAGAGACTTAAATCAAATAACTTAATCAGATGACTACAAATGCTTGATTATTTGTTGCAAAACCGTTTAGAGCAATCAAATGTACACAATTTCTGTAATTTGTTGTGGAATCAATTAAAGCATAAAACGCACACGCAGCCATTTACTCGCTCTGTGTATCTAGCTAGCATAGCAATGATACTCCCTCTGATACCTTTTATAAGATATATCATTCAACAAAAGTTGTAGCATTTGATCCCATATATGGATCAAATAAATCCGTTTTTATTGATTATAAATCTCTTATAAAAAGGACATTGGATTTTCCGTGGAATAACATTGGAGTCATCAATTTGGGGTACCCTGCCATTTGTCACTGAACGGGACATCAATTGCACTTCGAGTAATCCATGTGGCCATAAAGACGGAAACAAAGAGGAGGACTAGTAGCTTAGGCACATGATCCAATAACTGGGTTTTTTTAACTCTGCTTTTAATTGAGACCTAACAGTTACTATAATTAGTAATTTTAGTAGATTAGAGTTCTCATTTCATATAACATAGATGTTTTTTGGTTCACCGACATTCAATAGCAATCAATCATCTTATCCCTAAAAAAACAAAAAAATAGCAATCATTTTATCGTCACATAAGTCTATCTTAAAAGTACGTAGTATTATTCAAGCATGAATATACTAGTACACTAGATTTTTAATTTTTTTTGGAAGGAACTAGTACACTAGATATAATTGCTTATATTGGACTCTTGTTTGTTTGGAATTGAGATGTCACTGTCTATTTTGCATGTGAAATTCGTTAATGAAATTCATGTGAAACGTTAGGTTCCAGCTCTTCCAGCAAAATCTACCACTTGGTTGGTTTGGTTCGTCCTTTGTTGGCCTTAGGCATATAGCTAATGTAATTATCAGCCTACGCTATTGCGTACTCTTTCCTTCAGTCATTGTCCTTTTGCTTTCTTTCTGCTTTTGGCAATAGTGAAAATTTCATTTCATAACCCTCAGCTCTCAACATTACATAATTTGAGAGAAAAAACCAAAGGAATTATAAAAATGAAAATCTCAACTTTTTTTTTTTACGTAAAAACAAACTGAACTTGGATGAAGAATCTTAGAGTAGTTTTCAAATCAAAATTTATGTATGGTTACCGTGTGATGGAGAAATCATAATGCAGTCTTAAATGTCATCCAACATGATATTTATGATAATGGCCTCAGTGGTCTTACCTAGTTGCTTTAAGATGACAATTGAAAAACTGAAAATTACTTCCTTTTTATAAATAAAATTACTTAGATAAGATGATGCAGGTCTCTTTTCCCTGAACTAAGGTCTTGGTTCGAATCAAACCTTAAATATGTAATGGCGTTAAAACTCAGAGGATACTTGATTTACGGAAGAAAAAAACTGAAATACTCAAACCAAAAAGGTTTTGTTATAAATGTTTGAAGGACACGTATAATAAACCAACGATGTAATTCATGGCGTTGGTTCACATCAACACACGATCATAATTTGACTTTTTTACGGCTGTGTCACTAATATCACAAAAAATAAGTATCAAACTACCACCCTTTTGAAAATAATTACACTCCTATCAATCTCTTTTTTGATTGGACATTAGTCACCTAGGTTAGAACACATGACACCATTACTACCATTTTTTTCAATATAAAACTAAAAACTAATTACTGAAAAAATTGTTTAATCGAAAAAAGAAAAGAAAAGAAGTAGAAGAAAAAAAAAGATGGTAGTAATTGTGCTTCGTGTGTCCAAACAAAAAATATGCTAATAGTATGATTATTTTCTAAAGGTGATATTTTGATGTTTATTTTTTTAAATAGTGGTGCATTCATAAAAATAAAAAAAAACTCATAATATATGTGAAAGTTGAACTTACTCCACAAAAATTATTAAAAATGATGTAAGCTTTTTATTTTTTTTTCTTTCAAATAAACAAGAAGGAAGCTTACTAAAAATGAATTAGTATGTATAAGTTTACTTCGTTGATTTTCACAACTTTTACCATCATTTCATTTTTTAGTAAAAAAATTAGAATTTTTCAAATTACACCTCGATGTATTCCTGGTTACACCCCAAAATGACAAAATTACCCTTAAATAAAATTTAATTTAATCTTAAATTCAGTTTAAGTAGGTTCATGTAAACTAAGTTTAAGTAGGTCATGTAAACTCAGTTTATGTAGTTTACATGAACCTACTTGAACTGAATTTAAGTTAACCTTGACAATGTAAACTGAAACTATGGTACAATGCAGTACAGTGCAGTTGAACAAGAAGATAAAATTGAAACTAGCAAAAAGAAGAAGAAATTCACATTCTGCAATCGAGTATGGATGAAAGATGTTTTGATTCACTCTTTAATCTTCCATAGAGATTGATTGAACATCAGATTGTTTGATCGTTTGTGGGGTGAAAGAGGGTGAAACTCAATGACAATGAATAAAATCAAGGTTTCAAGAAAAATTTATATAAAAGGGCAATTTTGGTATTATAAAAAACTTTTAAGAAAATTTGGGTGTAACTAGAAAAATATGGGGTGTAAATAGAAAAACTCAAAAAGTTATTAATTAATTTTTTTTATAAAATGGAGTTTTTTTATATCATTATAAAATAGATTTTTATAAAAAGAAAACAATGAATGAAGTAAACTTCCTATTCTTTTTTTTTTTTATACAAGGGAAGCTGTTATGTCGAAATATAAGATAACACGACGATTAGAATAAAATGGGTTAAATAAGTTTTTCAACTCTATAAATATAACGAATTTTAATTTTATTATCTAAAAAATTAAATTGAATGTTTTCATCCTCACAAAAAAATTTATTTTGTTTTTGGTCTTTAATGGATGGCCATTTAATGTCATGTGAATGTCAAGATTATAATTCTTTTATGCTCAAATTGTATTCATGTTATGTCCTCTTATTATGTTCAACATTTATATATTTATATTATGTTAAAAAAATGTCATAAACATATCAAAATTATATCCATTAGGGATAAAAAAATAAAACAAAAACATTTATGAGAATGAAAACATCTCATTTTATTTTTTAGGTACGAAAACCAAAATTTAATATATTTATATTGACGTAAAATTTATTTAACCCAAATAAAATTATGTTACATCTTACCATAAAAGGTTAACACAACCTGCTTGTAGATGAATTAAGAACGGGTACTCATAGGTATATTAATCTGCAATCCTTCATCATAAGATGATTAATGAATGAGAGAATCGAAAAACATGGTTGAGTCGATGAGTATTCCTTAGTAAACTTCCTTCTTGTACACTTGTCTTAATTAAAATATTATCCATTTATTTTTTAAAAAAAATCACAAAAGTAATTATTAGAAGATAAATTAATTTCCCTAAAAAACAGATAATTCCTTTTTAGAGGTTTGAATTAATTTCTTTTAGAGATGAATTAAAAATCAATTATTATCCTCACAATATTCCAGAATATTCGAGCTATAAATACAGCTGAAATTGAAATCCACAAATCGTTTAACCCGCCAAATGAAAGAGCAACAAACACCAACCAAACTCTCTGCACCTCGCTCCGCAGAGAATCGCATCGCAAGATCCAAAGATTTTCCGTCGAAGAAATCCAAAAAGGCATACACATTCATCGATTCCTAATCTTCTCACTCATTTCTTCTTCATTTTGCATTGCAATTTTCTGATTCAGTTTCTGTAATTTCATTTTCGACTCTGTTTTTTTTTGTTCAGATCTCGAACAAGAATGTGAATGCTACATCTGCTTCGTTTTCCGAAGAATCTGTGGATTTATCGCTGATTTCTGAGATCACCGAAGAAAATCTCAACGAAGATGTTTCAGTAAGTATAAATCTCAACAAAGCTTTATAATTAATTGATACGATAATAATTAACTGTTACACCCTACCGAAAATTAGTTATAGTTTCATAATTTGTTATTAATTTATCAATTTAAGGCTTCGTGTAATTTGTTGTTTATTTATCAATTTCAAGCTTCATGAAATTTTCATGTGCAAATTAATTTTCTGTGATTCGTTACTAATTATGCATCAGAAAGGATGATTAGTTTTAGATCTGATAATATATAGTTGATACGTGTTTGAACTTATACTAAACTGTTACTGAAAATTCTCTGTTGTTGTTATTAATGCTTCAGGAAAATTTTCAATGTGCAAATAATTTGTATGTGATTATTTACTTACGATGATTTGTTGTTAATTTATCGAATTAAAGCTTTAAGAAAGTTTTCCATGTTCAAATAAATTTTCTGTGGTTATTTACTAATTTGGATTCAAAACGATGATTAGGTTTTGACCTGTTGATACATCATTGATATGTGTTTGAATTTTCAATGCAATAATGATTGCAGCTTCCAATCACTTGGAATTATAAGGCATTTTGTACGGTTTGAATTTCAGGAAATAATAAGTGTTTAAATCTGTTATATCATGTACTAATTATGCATCAGGAACTGTAATTAGTTTTAGATTTGTTGATATATCATGATATGTGTTTGAATTTTCAATGCAATGGTGTTTGCAACTTCCAAGCATTTGGAAGGAGTTATTAGGCATTTCATAGCATTTGGATTTCCATAAATAATTAAGCGATTAAGGTTAACAGTTCAGGTTTTAACAGATTGAAATTATTGTTAATCTCTCTGTTTCAGACTTTCTTGTTGGAAGAACCTTCTTCTGTCACTTTGCTTCAGCCTGAAAAGAAAACCGACATAGGGGAAAATAGTTCCAGTAATTGCTTTGACGTGTGTGAATTTGACAAATTCACTTCTGTGGAGGATGATATCACTGTGAATTTTCTCAAAAATTTTAAACCTGATGAAATCGTCACTTTGGACAATGTTGATCCTCAGTATAAGAAGCTTAGGGATGAGATAATTGAGTATGTTTTGCAAGATCTCAAACGTGATGCACTGCCAGAGGAGGGAATTCAGACGCAATTGCAACCTCAAGTGCTTTCACGGAAGAAGAAACCATTTCTGTTTCTATGTGTCATTTGGTTCATTGCAGTATTAGCTATTCTTTTCTTCACTCCTGATGATGATTGTAGACTGGTGCCAACATGAGCCATTTCACTGAGGTTGATTTTCTATTCATTGATGTGCAAGTGATACAATATCCGTTCTTAGACTTGAGGTGATTTGGTTTGTTCTCAATTTGCATTAGTCTTTTGATGGAAGGTTTTATAATTGTAGTCATATACTTGGATGATGTGGTTGATTAATGCTGTTAGTATGTGTTGAAAATGGATATTCGAAAACCAATAGTTTTCTTTGGCTATGTTATTATGATTCAGTTGTGCTCATAGTCTGTGTACTCATGATATTTTTCTTTGGGTCTATACCTCATTTTATTGATGGAAGTGTTATGTAGGCATAGTTTCTTAATTACCTCAGCAAGCCAGTTCTTCTGAAGCCATTAATGTTGGTTCAATTTGAACACATCAACAACATTTGGAAATACAATGTGCTCTATATGGGTACCAAATGTAAAGTATTAGAATTAGACTTGGAATTATATTTTGAGTGTTCTTGAGCTTCATGGCTCAGAATCTTAGTATTTTACATTATGTTTGAGTAACACTGTGAGTAGTCTATATATAAGTAGTTTAGGACCTAACTACTTTGCTGAGCTGGCTAACCGACTCTGCCACATCAGCGCTGAGTCTAACTGACTTTGCCAGGTCAGCACTACTCTAACAGATTAAGGTAACTCAGTAATACAGTTCTAGTTAGACTAACTAAGGTATTTGCCATGTATACAATGATATTTAGGATGTATAGGCTGAAACACAAAATTTACCCAGCTCTTTAAACCATCATTTTAAATTCCTACCTAGATGACTAGATTTTGACACCAAAGGTGTTCTTCAATTAAGGGACAACCTCACTAAATCTAAAGAAGATATGCACACACAGACCAAAACATTTTTAATAATTTGTTATATAATCATGGAGATCTTTAGCCTGGATTTGTTTCCAAATATGGGAGCAAAAAAAGAAACAAGTAGGCAAGACAGATGCAATCAAGAAACTGATTATTTTTTATAAAGATAGTTTGTGGTAGTGATCAATTGTGAGTTGTGATGCTAATCACCTATTCATTTTTTTTCAAAAGTGAGAATAAGGAGGCAGGACATGGGTTTAATTGGGATCTTTGAAAGCATTAATTATAATTTTTGAAATATTGTTGCTGCATTATCCTGCTTCATCCAATGCCACAGAGACTGTTACCTAACACGTTACAAGAGAGAATGGCAAAGAATGCTGATAGAAGAGTAACACTGATTAAATTTTATAGGTTTTATCCTTTTACAGAGAGTGAAATTAAAGCTATTTGTTATATTTATAAGATTCACTGATCCATTTCAAAAAATAATAAGATTTACTGATACCAGTATTTGGAAGATGACTCTTTTTTCACTTGTTCACTCTGCTGGTAAAACTTGTAACTTCAGGGAGTTAGACAAGGCCTGCCACTAGTACATGAATGTACTTTTTAATTCAAATGCATGTGGAAATAGGACATTCAGAACTAGCTTTACTTAAAGCAAAATATAATGTATCAGCAAAATTTATTTTAGGACACTACCATGTTATGTTTGGGTTTTAGAATTGGGAGACATAAGTAGGGTGTCTATCTACTTTAACTGATTGTTTCTGCTACTTTGCTTAAACCCCGGAAGACGAATGGCTGTTACTTTGCACTAGCTAATGCTCTGGTTCTAAAGCAAATTTGACTCTCCAACACCACATTTTAGTTGGTACAGGATACATATTTTATGTTTACATGCCTCTGATGTGACTCATAATGACAAGTCTAGATTTTTATTTTCATGACTATTCCAAAATTTAGTCCGAATATAAGTAAAGTTTGAACAAATAAAATGATTCAAGATTAGATAACTTGCATCCCACCAATTGATTCATGAACAGTTGATGTGATTTACAATTTGGACCACATAAGACAAGCATGCAAGTTTGAATATGATTAAATTAAGTTACATAATTATGTGTTTTCTTTGCAAACCATACATTTTGTCTCATGGTTGGTTCAATGGATGTACTCAAAATATGATAACATAATTTTCAATGAAAACAGAATTTTCATTCATGCATAGTCTGAAAGTTCCATGCTTTAGCTCCCTTTATGTGCCTATGTGCATCTTGAGAAGAGAGGATATGTGAAGTATCATCATTATATGCTGTATAACTGCACAAGTAAACAGTGAGGTAATTCATTCAGAACCATTTGACTGGACAAAGATTTACGTGCAGCAAGATCTTATTCATTGAATGCTCTTTTATTTTTGGTATTCAGTGTATGTTGTGTCACTTCCCAAAGAGGCAAATTCTGCGCAATGTCTCTGTTTGCAACACACGGTTTCTTGATATGGAAATCAGAAGTGGAAATTTTTGCTATATAATAATAAAATTAGGTCAGTTAGATCCAGCCAATTCACCATAATCAAAAAAGAGAAATTCCTAACTGAGTTAATGTGTTAAATTATACTACTAATTAGAGTTTTACCTCCATGCCAAATTAGTTTTTTGGGTTGAGTTAGACTTAAAAGTTCAAATTAATGACGAGTAGCATAAAAAATTAATTTTGAATGGATTGATCTCGTAAAATCGATGGTTAGTTGAACAAAAAATTTGAGATTAAAAATCAATTCTAAATGAAAAAAGTTATAAAAAAATCGAAACAAACATAGGCCGAGCTTAGTTTAAAGTAGTGACATGGAATTGGCCACCTTCAGTTTGTAGCACTAACCTTGCTTAGCAAAAAAGTGTAAAAGGGAGCTTTGTTATGAAATTAGAAGAAAAAAGCAAGAAGGGACACAATTTTTTGCTTCTACTACATGGTTTTCATCTTAATTATTAGACATAATTGGGATTATGTTTGATAAAATGCTGCTTATTGTATATAGGGGACTAGTATCCAATTCAGGAAATGTGTAGCATAACTACCCACAACCTCAAATGAGTAAAAAAAAGCCCAAAACCCACCAAAGACAAAACAAAGGATGGGGGGATAGACATGAATGACAAGTACTGGAAAGACAACCTACATTGCACATGCATTCCTCTCGTGTTTGTTGTTCCTGTTAATTAACAGTTCATTCATCACCACCATTAATCATTGCACGGAATGAAAAGAAAATAATTTGTGGGGTCTCATTTTTCATTTTGGTCAATAATGAGTTAAAGGCTAGAGCATGCACCTATTAATCCAAATGGGGTGATGGAATGGAATTGCCCATCCATAAAGAAACCATTGCACCGATACTCTAAATATGTCAGAATTTGTCCAACTTGGTCTCATTTGGGATTCATTTGATTTTTTAACCGGTATTTAGTGACGAATTTTGAGTTATTTTGTTGGAGGTATTAAATATTTGTGGAATATATATATTAAACAATTTCAAGAAATTATCAAAATCATGAACTTGAAGGGGTGCACATACCTACTTCTAGTACCATAAGCGATCGTCTGTCCACTTCGACATCCATAAATTAATTGAAATACTATGTTTAGTACTTATACAAAACCTAGGGGGTGCGGTAACTTTTATGGGTCTTCAAGGAGATCGACCACTATCGATATCCTTTCTACATTTGACATTTATAAAAATTAATCTTGGATGAAATAACAATAAATGATAAAACTCTTTTAAAGATTTAACATCGTTGTATTATTAGGACTAAGATTCGAACTTAAACTTAGGTCAAAAAGTATATATCTTATCATCGGATTCAATTGTTGATGTCTCACTTGGGATTTACTATCGATAGGCATTGTATTACTTTTGATTATTTTTATGGTACAGAACTTAAACGAGTTGGATCACGAGGGTCACTAGCTTTTTTTATTTTGATCTTGCCACAATGTTGCATCTTATATAAGCTTATATAAGCATCTTTAAAGTTTCTTCTATTTATGCTCACCATATTCTTATAAAAATATTAAGGACATGGTATTAAATTTTAAAAAGTGTAATAGGTAAATGAGTTAATATGGCTTTTACTCGTTACTTCTTCTTTTTTACTAAAAAAACAAAAACTTATTACTTCATATTAGAAAATATATCGAACAATAAAAATTCAAAATAGGTCAAATTGAATAAGATAAATTTACGAACAAACTCACATCAATCAGTTAATAGTATACAATGATAAAATACTTACAATCATGACAAAATGTATGAATATGACGAAATTAAAGTGTCTAGAGTACACGTGTCTTTAAACTTGTAACATTAAAGACGTCAAAGTCATCACTGGAATATGCACTAATTGGAGATAATTAATCTGTTGATTTAAACAAGATGGACACTAGTACGAGTCGTGAAAGCAATACAATGTTGCATGAAAATAACAGACAAACTAAACGTCACACTACGACTACGGAGTATATGTTATCATTGCTTAATTAAACAAAAAGAAGAAAGAAAAAACCGATCTAGAGGTGATTTCGGACCAAAATTTGACCTTAAACTACCTCTCTTAAGTAGATGAAGGAGAAAGAAAGCGGTGAGTGGAGCGGCTAGATTTAGTGCAAGGAGGTTAAACTAACTCGTTACTAGTGGTGGATCCACCTATATGACATTGGGGGATCAAGCTTCCACCAGAGAACAAGATTTAACTTTGATAATACTATTATTATTATTATTTTTTTAAGCCCCGTAAAACTTTTTAGATCCACCAGCTTATGTATATCCCACTCGCAACCAATATTACAATGTTAATTTTTTTTTTACTATAATTGAATAATTTATGTATTGAGTTTGTTTTGTCATAATAGTTTGTTTAGTCATAATAGTTTTTTTTACACAATCATAATAGTTATGTATTGTATTTTGTACACATCCAGAATAATTTTTTGAAAAATGTTAACTTCTATGACATTGTTTAAGGAATTAGACAACATAGTTTTTATATAGACAATGGTGCATTTCCTACTTTGTCATATGCCTTATATTTTCAAAACAAATTTTTATTTAATTGATTCATTTAAGAAATGCTCTTATGATACTTGTTAGTCTATATTTATTTTTAGTCAAAATTTATAGACTGGTATTTTCTAGCACCCGTCGGACAAATTTTTTGGATCCATCAATGTTCGTAACTTTCTCGATGCCCCTTTATAGTATCATTCAAATAGTTTCATCTTTCTTGTACCCAAATAAAGAAAAGAGAAAACAGAGGGATGCTAATATTAATAAAATCTTGTTTCAAATATCAATAAAATGTTATAAAAGAAACAATAAAATAAACAACGTACTTCATGATCCCTTAAAAAAAATATTAATTATGTTAAGAAATTTTTTGTTGTGCAAAAAGAAAATCTTCATATTCACCAAAAAAAAAAACTTCATGATTAAACTTTAAAAAGACGGGATCTTTGTTTATAAATAGAAAACTAAATGGGAGGTTGTATAGGTATGAACTACTCAATTAGATGTGAAGGAAGGTTAATTCATATGGTATTAATTCATCCATAATGTCGTGAGTTCAACTTACATTATCAATATGGGATAATATTTTCTTTAAAAAAAAAAACATGGGATAATATTTGGGGGACAACATTTAGATTCTCTTAGCAAAAATACTTACTTAGCATCGATTACATTTTCGAACAAGAAAATGTGTGTCAAAAAATACATCTTAAAAAATAAAGGCTAAAATGTGTTTTTCGTCGTTGCAAATATGACGAGTTTGAGTTTTAGTCCCTGCAAAAAAAACTTTTGAAAAACATCCCTGCAAATTTTTATTGTTTTTTAAAATAGTCCATGGATCCACTTTTTTTTGTTGATTTTCCCATTTATGTCTATGTGGTAGATGCTGACTGTATCCACTTGTACTCGTGGTACGCACATGGCATTTATCTATTTTAAATACTTTATAAATCTTCTTAATAAAAATAAAAAAGGGAAAAAAATTAATTTTAATCATCTTCATCTTCCTCCTTTCGCCCCTTCTCCATCTTCATCATATACTTATACATTCATCATCAATAAACCCAATTTTTTTATAAAAAAAAAACTAAAATCATGTTCTTACTCCATCTCCACCTATGTCTCCCTCTAAGCCTCGCAACAACTTCAATTCCAGAAAAAACAACACATTCCAAGTGAAAGTAATGAAAGTAGTATTAATTAAAGTTATAATTGGAAAAAAGTAATTAATATTGTATTGAAAAGTGAAATTGGTCAATTTTTTTATATTTTTTTTGCAAATGACTCACTTATTATGGGACGAATGAAGTATTTTCCTTAATTCCTCTATATTATTTTCATTCCCAAACAATCTAGCAACATTACATTACACTTGATTTTTTGCCACTTCATATACTCCTTCAAATCAAAAAATAAGGGTCTTCATCAAAACATACCCACAAATTACCATATATATCAACACAAACTTGCAAATTTCCAGACCTAACACAAACATCGTATATAGACATTCCAACGGCCAAACCTCCCGTGACTGAGGTCACCACATCCAGAGGGATAAGAATTTTCCAATTGCAAATTGCCACTAGAACATAGCTTGTATCTCAAAATAGAACCTAGATTGAGCTTCAAAATGAGAAAAATGAGTCGAGAAGTGCATGAACAATAGTGAAAACCACCAGAGATGGGTTTCCGACGAAGATTGTAGAAGTGTGTAAATCTTGTATCTCAAAATGGAACAAAGATCGAGCTCCAGAACGATAAAACGAGTCAAAAATTGCAAGAGAAACAAAAGATAAGAAGAGAAGAATTTTGGGATTGTGAGATTCGCAAACGGTAAGGATGGTTTAGGTGTTATCGGTAGGGATGGGATGTTGTTGGTGATAAGAAGAAAAAAGATGAGAAGTGTGTGGATTCAAATTAATTTTTTTTTTCTGATTTATTATTTTATTTTAATCATTTTAATTTATTTTTTAAATATTTTAATCAGCTTAAATGCCACATGTATCACTTCTGTACAGTCAGCAAGTGTCACATCTGCAAAAATGTGCCAAATCATCCAAAAAGCAGGTCCCATGACTATTTTAAAAAACAAAAATTTTGCTGGGACATTTTTCATAAGTTTATTTTTTAAGGGACCAAAACTCATATTTGTCGTATTTATAGAGACCAACAACATATTTTAGCCAAAAATAAATTGATTGACAGCTTTCATAAATCAAACATAAACTTCTAAAATATTTAAATTTGGCTGCAAAATTTTGTTCGTGCATAATGAGTGAACTTCAAAGATCATCAATTGGGATTGCATCAATTTTCTTTGATTCTTCAATCAACACAACTACATCAGCAAATTTTTCTATTGAAGTTCTAAGGATATTATCTACAATGGTGATATCTTTCATGTGTTCTCTCCATTCACCTTCATCTTGTTTGATAATGTCATGATGCTAGCAAAATATCCATTAATGTTCTCACCTTTCTTCATTTCTAGAGTTTTGAAATCTTTTCTTAATGCTTAAATAAGTGAACGCTTCACTCTAGAACTCCCTTCATATTTCTTCTTCATCGAGTCCTAATTTTTCTTAGCAGTGTCCTTTTACATTTTACAATATGGTTTCAAGAATGGTCCTATCAATTGATCGACAAAGGTAATTCTTCACTTTGATATCCTAATTTTAGTCGATAAACTCATTCACTCCTTCTTTAAACTTAAATGTGAAAATGCAACTAGTTTGCATATGTATCCTTACACATTCCCATCATATTTCTGAGTTTTAAAAATGCTTCTTAACTTCAATGTCTTTGTCATCAAATTATAAACAATTTTACTTTTAATCTATACCAATTATCTATTCTATACTTTACTAATAATAAAGGGAATTCTGAACTCTCCCGTAAATGTAGCTCAGTTGGTAGCTATCAGGGATAATTTGTGCAGGGGTCGAGGTTTGAACCCCGGATTCTCCACTTCTCCACACATTATGTGTGTGAATCTAGCCACTGGGATACTTGACCAAATTCCGAACTTTACTGGTATAGTTAAAATAATTTTACTTCTAAATCAACTAATTATGCTTCGGTTGCTAAAAATGTGTATTTGTTTACCCTCCTTTGCTAATCTTTTAAATTACATCTTACGGGTCTTAACTATGATTCTGTTGTTAAAAATATACATTTAAATTTAGGGGGTTTCTACGGTGTGGTCAAGGAATTGACTTTTTTTTGGAAAAATTATTTTGTTTAGCCAATAGTATAATTATTGATGTTATGTTAATTAGTGTCTTGCTGGCGGACCACTCTAAGACTAAACTTTACCTTATTACAAATTAGTCCTTATACAAAATATTAAGGCAAAATTACACTTAGAGTCCTTTATCTTATTTATTTACAACACTTTGATCCTTTATCTTCTTTTTCCCCATTTAGGTCCTTTATCTCTCATAAAATCACATATAAATCCTTTTTCTCATTTTTTATTAAAAAAATACATAATTTTATTTTTTAAAATATATATTTATTAAAAATTAAAAATTCTAGAAATCTTTATCCCTATGACCATAAATCTTACGGACTTCATCCCCTTATTCATCTTCAAACCCATAAACCTTCGTACCTTTTTCAATAAAAAATAGGGTTTGTGATTGAATTGAACTGAAAAGGAAGAACTAATACTTCGCCCCTCCCCTTCCTTCAAGACAGTTTTCTCAAATGGTCATTAGACAAAATCGATTATCACATGAAACAAAAGTTATCCATCTACACACATTCTATAAGAAGCTTTTTGGAATTATTTTAACTAATTCAGAATTTTTTCCATGGATCCATCTAGAACTTCGGCTAGTGAATTGAAAGGAGAATTTCAATCTTACTGTACAAATGAGAATTTATATGTTGAAGGCGAAAAGTAGTATGGAGGAGGATGTGATGATTTTTTAAAATTTTCATTATTCTATTTGTTTTCTGAGGAAATTGAAGAACATTAGTTTATAAAGATTTAATTTTTAGGATTTCTAAGAAAAGAGGGGTTTTGTTAATTGAAGGATTGGAACCTTGTGAAAATCGGTTTATAACTGATGAAGATGAACAATTTTGATAGATACGTTTTACAATTACAAAATAAAATAATAATAAAATTGTGTTAATTTTGATTTAATCAGAGTCACAATTGTAATAAGTAAAGATATAATGACACACCTTATGGGCAAATGTGCAATACACCATATAATCTGACATAACATGGATTAAATTCGCAAATGCTCAACGATTAACCATAGGGTTAACTTCACAAAAAAAAAAAAAAAAATCATTTTCATGATCTCACTATAGAATTTTCTTTAAAATACTTCTTCAGAAGAATAAGTAGATATAAGTTATGAGTTTTTATGTGCATTTGTTAGAAATACACTCAATCATTTTTCTAGTGTTAACCTTTGATTTCTAAAAAATAAGAAGGTCAAGTAATCTAGAGTTCGATCAAGAAATAAGTAAAGTTCGGAAAAAAAATCTTCACCTAAAAACTGTATTCAAATTTGTCCTTAACAATTCATCATTTAGTAAAATCAATTAACGAGTTGAGTCGGTTCAATTGCTTGATTTACATCCACTCATTTTTTATTAAAATAAGTAAGTTAACAAGTGATAACTAAAAATTATTATGAAATACACACTAAACATAAAAACTAATTAATGTATTTTAATATATCTCTCATACATACAAATCAAAAGACATTAAATTTGAAATGAAAATTTTGATGTCAAAAATTCATTTGTCCACTTATATTTAATTTATTTATGTTTTATAGTTAAGAAAAGAAAGGAAAAGGACAGGTTGGGTGGTGTTGTGATTCCTTTATATAAAGCCATGTCCACCATTTCTCTCTCCCTTCAACTCAACCTCCAAGTTAGTGAAGGGACACCTCACCCACCCACTCACCCCTTCCTCTCTTCTCTTCTCTCTACCCCGTTCCGTTCTCATCTTCAACACCATTCTCACAACACCACCACCTTCATTTCATTTTCTCTTCTATTATTATCACCTAGCTATATATATTACTACTCACACCTCTCTCTCAAAAACTTCACTTACTTCAACAATTTCTCTTTCTAGAATCTAATATTACAATAACTTCCCTTCTTTCATTCGAATCCATTACTCACTCAAACCGTATCCATCTGAATCCAACAATTTTTCATTCTCTTTTCTCTTCCACTAATAGAAACTACAAAAATATACAAACTTTCCAACACCCTTTTCCATAACCCAACATATATCTTTTTTTGTTTCATTTTATTTCAGATTTGGCTTTGGAACATGTCATCACCTATGATCTCAAACCCAACATCAACAACTGATCGATCACACAGAATAAGGAAAAAGAAGAAAGCCCAATCCAAAACCCAACAAGCCCAAGAACAACAACAGAGAGAAAATAGTCGCGCCAAATGGAGATCACAAGCCCAACAACAAATATACTCTTCTAAACTCCACCAGGCTCTGGCGAGAGTCAACATCGGCGGCACCACTGGAGGGCCTCGCCGAGACAAGGCCGTCCGTGAAGCCGCTGACAGAGCTCTCGCCGTCGCCGCAAAAGGAAAAACAAGATGGAGTAGAGCTATACTAAAAAACAAGCTCAGACTCAAATTCAGAAAACAGAAGAGACATCAACAAAACCGGGCTGTTGGACCGGCCCGGTCTAAAAAAGCCCGGTTCGGTGTTTTACGTCTTAAAGGAAAGACTCTACCAGCGGTTCAGAGAAAAGTTAAAATTCTGGGCCGGTTAGTTCCTGGTTGTAGAAAAGAACCGTTACCGGTTATTCTTGAAGAAGTTATTGATTATATACCAGCTCTTGAGATGCAAGTTCGTGCCATGTCAGCCCTAGCTGATTTACTCTACGGTGCTTCCTCTTCTTCCGCCGCCGTTACCGGCGGTGGCTCCGGGATCCCGCCGGCGAGTTAATAACATTTACTTTTGGCTATATATGTGGCAGCTGTTATTTTTTTTTATTACTTCTTAATTTTTGTTATTATTAATATTTGCATCGGTTGATCTATCAACTCTTCTTGCAAGTAAAGGTTTTTTGTTAATTGTTAATATATCTACTTAGTATTATATATTTTTTTTTGTTAACTGTATTTCAATTTCAAGCATTTAAATTTAATCTATAACTGGTATGAAAGGTGAATGGCTGATATATCAACACTATTGACATAATCAAGTACGTAATGAAATATATAACCAAAAATCAGTCGAAGAAATTTGTTTATTTGACTGAATATATCAAATTTCTTTGCTAAATTTTGCTTGTATTGTGTTACATATCTTTAGTCACTATTATAATAAGAAAAATTACTTTTTAAATTTAGTGAATAACTTATGTATATGGTAGATTTATTTGATAAAAATTGTAAAAGAACGGCCAATGTTTAAATTTTCAATGCAATATTAATTTAAAAAATTAATTATATTCTCTTTTTTTTTGGTAGATAATTATATTCTCTAATTAAATACTAATTGAATCACTCTTTAGTCAATAATTTTTACTTTAAATTTATGGTAATAATAGGGAAAACATCAATATTTAATAAGCATAGTTCAGTAAAAATGATATTAATTTTTTATTTATA
>Ga0315914_1000890_pt1 | contig 41792 bp, 26 predicted proteins | sample MpolenodulesMG_FD_203920 | JGI IMG/M metagenome (GOLD analysis project Ga0315914, IMG submission 203920) | Medicago polymorpha root nodule microbial communities from Los Angeles, California, United States - elongated nodules | ecosystem: Host-associated > Plants > Roots > Nodule | place: USA... | reverse complement strand
GGTTATCTCAAGCATCATAGTGGAAACTCTCACAAGATTGTGAGGAGTGGACTAGCCCACATTGGGTGAACCACTATAAATCTTTGTGTGTTCTTCTTCTCTTCCCTATACTCTTTATTTTCAGTATTTCACTAACTTAACTATTCCAAGTTCAAAACTTGAGAATCAATTTTAAGTTACAGGTTTAATTTTTAAAGGGTCACAATTCAAACCCCCCCTTCCTTGTGACTATTTTATCTACTTCATCTATGTCCAGTCCTAATTAACTAAGGTGGTGTATCAACATAAATCCACTAGGTTATATTCCTTGCAGAAAAAATTATACATGTTTACACTTGAGACTTTGTACATCATGAATCATATAAAATAAATAATGAAATTAACTTATAGTTAAATAATAAACGTGTCAACTGCTTGCATCTATCTGTAATTGCTAACTACACTTGATATGTCTATTAACTAAGGTTAGTTGCATTCACTAACTATACCAGAAAAATCATCCAAATAAAGTTAGTCGCACATAGTCCATATTAAGAAACATGTTTTCTCAACTCATAACCTTAAAATTGAAAGAAACTAACCTTGAATCGAAATTAACTAATATGATAATAGTATTTGTATAAATAATGTATGTCTTCATGCATCTTTAACTAAGTATATTATGTTAGTTAAAAAAATATACTTGCATATATCAAATGCACCATATATGTTTTGTAAATAGTGGTGTACGACTTTTATACTTGTTGTAAAAAAGAGTATCTCAACTTAAATAATGTATGTCTTCGTGCATCTTTAACTAAGTATATTATGTTAGTTAAATAAATATAGTTAAGCATATATCAAATGCACCATATATGTTTAGTAAATAGTTGTGTACGACTTTTATACTTGTTGTAAAAAAGAGTATCTCAACATAAATTCATGTCTTTTTAGAAAAATATATGTATATATACACTTGAGACCCGTGCAACATAAATCAGATACCATAAATAACTGAAAGTATTTAATGATTAATTGAAATTAATTCATAATTGAATAGCAAGAGTATTATGAGTGTTTCATATTTTAAATAAGTGAAATATTAACGAGTGCCCTCGGGGCACTGGTTAAGGACCTAAAATAATAACTTTTTATTAAAGTTTGTGTAATCAATATATTAGAAATTGAAAACTTTAAAATTTTGAAAGAATAATTACTTTATTTTCATGCTTAAAAAGTGCCCCGGGGGCACTCGTTAACAACCAATAAATAATTATAATATTCATGTTAGTTAAAGCTAGTTGTATTTGTACAAGATATGTCCTTGTATCTTCCGACTAAAGCTAGTTTCATTTGATCATTATAAACTAAAACATTCTCTCAACTTAAGTTCATTAGATTCTAACATAAGGGAAATTAAGAAACTTAAACGTAACAACAATTGGTTATGAGACCAAAACAAAATTAATAAATAAGTTAAGTAATCAAATATATAAATTAGATTTCTTAATTTGTGTAAAATGGTCAAAACATATTATTATTTGGGACAAATGATGTATTACTTACATGTTTTATTTTGTATATAGTTTAGTAATTTCTTTTTCTTGATCTTTAAGACTTTAACCCTCTAATTTTTAGCATAATGAGATTTCATAAATCAGAGTTTGGCCGCGAGAAAAGTAAAATATGACAAAGATTGTTGTAGCTCAAATGTGAACTCGAATTCACTCGAACTACTCATCTTAAATGAATTCATTAAATACTTTGGTTCTATTACCTAATTGGTTATTTAGATTTTTGTTAACAAATTTATCCATTTTTTAGAAATAAAAAAATGTCTTATTTTTTTACAATTTAGGTCCAACAAGTTAACATCAGATTGACTTCTTACATAATGAAATATATTTCAAAGAGACAATACCAAAATAAAACATGATTCTTCCTTTGTCCATAAACCAATTGACGTATCTTATGAATTCGTGGTATGCATGTAATTGAATATATGATGTTCTTCAGGTTTCAACCACATGTGCATCCGCGACCTTTGTATTTTAAAAAAGGGGAATTTTTAATAAAAAAATAAAAAAATCAAATGAATAACAACTCATCTATGCATATTACACTTCAAATTTACTTAACAAATTCCACATTTGTGTAACTTTTAGTGCAAACAATAGAAAACTGTTAAAGTAACAAGAGAACATGCTCTTACAAAGACAACCCAACTAAATAAAAACAAAATCAGTGTCGTGGCAACAGACTACATAGCAACAAAAGAACCAAAATCTAAAGTAACTCCCTGCCAAAATTCCTCAAACAGAAACTTCTAGGGAACTGCTACCAACATCTCAGTGGTTAGTCCATCAGTTGCTAGTAGACCAGTTGGAGGGAGACTAACATAATACTTTTTTTTTTGCGAAGAAGAGCAGCCTTTTCGTAATCCGAGTTACGCACTTGAGCCCGAATAAGTAGCTTGTATGTAACGCGGTTCAGACTGAATCCCTTCACTTTCATTTTCATGGATAGCATTAATGCCTCACGACACATATTGCGGTTGCAGAGCCCTTGAATGACTATTAAAAGTTACCACACTCATAGGACGGTTTTTTATGAAGAGGCTACAGAATAGGCCAATCACATCATTGAACATTCCAGCCAAAAAATATCCGTGAAGAATAATATTACAGGACATGGTGTCCCGCTGAATATCAAAATTCTCCATCTTAGTGGGCAATTCTTTACTTCTGACACCTTCTTGGTTTTGCATGAAAGAGCTAGCACTAAATTAAGAGTATAGGTATCAGGATGTAGACCAGTGTCTAGCAATTCATTGAATAGATCTAAAATTTAGTTGTCTTTATCAAATTCAGCAAAACCAAGGATCAAACAATTATAGACATGTAAATCTGGCATCAAACCAGTGTTACACATCTTTAGCAAAAGTAAGAAAACATCATCAACCATCCGACGATTGAAATAACCATGAAATAAAGTGATATAGCTAGACAAATCAAATTCAATACCAATAGAATGCATATTGTCAAATAGCTTCCTAACTGCAGTCATTTCACCAATAAGGCAGTACCCATAGATTAATGAGTTATATGAAACAATGTCAGGTTTAATGCCTAACCTAAGCATTCTAGGGATAAGAGATTTGGCAACTTGAAGCTTCCCCTCTTTGCATAATGCGTGTATCAGTGTTATGTATATGTACATGTTTGGAACTACTTTTTAACTCTCCATTTGGTGCAAGAGATAGAGAGTTTGAAATTGGTTGACACGTGCAAACGTGCATACAAGAGTGTTAAAAGTTATTATGTCTAGAGAAATATTTTTAGAATGCATCACATTATATAGTTTGAAAGCTTCTTTTGGCTTACCCTCTTTGCATAAACAATTTAAGATTGTGTTGAATATCAGTTCATCAAAAGAGATGGAATGACGTTCAACTCATAGTAACATAATTCGCTCACCCTACTAGCCAACCGCGAATTGGTTTGCGCGAACCGGTTCGCGATTCTTTGAAGAACCCGGTTCACCAAAATTCTCTCTGAATTCGGTGAAAATACACAAACCCAGGAACCAGGATAAACAAATAAATATTTAAACTAATTTTTTATTTTGTTGGTACACATATTCTTACCAACGCATTAACTTTAAAAAAGTTAAAGCATCAGGGGTCCCACCTATCTGGTCCCACTTATCCAGTGTACTAGATGTTTATGTTTCTCAAACTTGTAGACTCTTTATTTATAGTCAAGCTCATCTCTCAATGTTTCAAAATTGGACAATGTGAGACTAAGTTTTGTTCCTACAAAGTAGCATTTTCTCTTCTTCTTGGCTTATAAAGTTCAGGGTCCTTTTCAATTTCAAATACATTGAATCCATTAATTTTCATACATCTGTTTTATTTTTTGTTTATTAAATATTTTTTTTATTTGTAATGTATCGATGATTATATTTGAACGCACCGCGAACTCAAATAGTGTATCGACTATGTATACCCACCACGTACCCAATTCTTTAAAAGTTGCATACCGCGTACCCGAACCCGTACCGCGTACGGAAGCGAATTACGAACCGTGTGACTATGGTTCAACTTTCTCAAGAAAAATTATTGCAGCATCAGAATCCTTAGTTCAGTAGAAACCATCAATCAATATTCCAAATGTAAAATTGTCCACTTCATAACCAGCAGAATTGATCTTATCAAAGATTAGAAGAGCTTTGTTAAGACGATTATTAACACACAAACATCTTAACAGTGTGTTGGTAGTAAGTTAGAGGTAAACCAGAAAGTATAGAATTATAATAGTGGACGCAATAAACTTCAACTTTGATAAACATCACATAATCTTTATTGAGATAAGTCATCATTTATGAACTTGTAGAATTATTCATGCTTTTAGAGAAAAATGGGATGCATCAATCCTCGTTAATGACACCAACAAATCAACAAAAACCTAACAACTACAAACTCAATAGACACGATATAAGCTTGTTAGAATGTATAATTTGTTGTAATTTTCAACTTGTGTTAAGTGTTTGAATAACAACTTTTGTTGTTATATTCAAAACCAATTTCAAAGCAAGAAAAACTAATGTTTTTTTAGGGGAAGAAAACTAATGTTGTTATGTTAGCAAATCTATTACAAAATAAAATATCTTTACATATACAACATAAAGTAATGAATGTTGGCAGGAATTAACACATAACTATAGTAACAACATAAACAATTTGGGTTTCATCTTCATCCATTGACTGTGTTTGATCTGTCTTTTAACTAAAGCTAGCTGCATCTTCTAATTGTGTTTTTTTGCCTGCTAGGTAAAGCTAGTTGATCTGCTAATTGTGTTTGTCTTTGAGATCCTTATCAACTAACATGTTATTTCTCAACTCAAATCATTAAGTCACATCCACTGCAACAAAAGCTATGTATTTATACACTTCAAACTCGTACAACATACATTTAATAAGAGAAATAATTTGATATAACTAATCTTGTGAAATTAACTCATAATTGAATAGCATTTGTATCAATAGTCTGCGTCTGTTAATTAAATCTACAGCTTAACTAAAGCTAGTTATATCTACTAATTGCATCATATATGTCTGCTAAGTAATGTCTATGTCTAGTCCTAATCAATTAAGATTAAGATGTTGTTGCAACTTAAATCCATTTGGCAATATTCCTTGCTAAAAAGAAAGTTATGCATATATCTCTAGAGATTCATACAACATGAATCACATAACATAAATAACTAAACTTAAACTTAAATAAACTTGTAGTTACCATAGTTATAACAACTACTTTCGTCTATCTGCAATTGCTAACTACATCAGATATGTCTATTAGCTAAGATTAGTTACATATACTACCTACACCGGATATGTCTTCTAAGTAAAGCTAGTTGCACCTAGTCCTTATCAACAAACACATTTTCTCAGCTCAAATTCATTAGATTATATTCATTATCACAAAAAGCTTTGGGTTGACAATATTTTAGTAATTGTGCCACCAACCTAAAACAATATTTTATAATTTGTTTTGATATTTGAAGATAAAAGTCACATGTCACCTATGAGCACAAGTGCTTCTTGGATTAGTCATGTCCTGGTGTCGAACATGTGTCGGTGTCTGACACCGACCAACACCAACACATATGATTACAATAAATTGTGTCATTTTCTCATATTATTTTCAGTGTTGATGTGTCAACGTTTGTGTCTGTGTTGTGTCTAATGTATGTGTCTTTGTTCGTACTTCATTGTTGGTGTCATTGAAATACATAAACATATTTAGTTTTCTATAAAAAAAAAAAATATATAAATATATTTAGTTTGGTTTGTTATAATTTGAAAGTAACAAACATTTATATTTATATTTTTAATTAAAATAAAAAATTCATAAAAAAATACGATTCTTAATTTTCAAAAGTTAGTGCAATAAAAAGAGCTGAAAAAACAGACACGTGAGTGCCCGTCTTTTCGTTAGTTATAATAATAATAATAACAATCAATAATCATACAAACGTGAAGTATTTTATAATGAATAAAGAAGTGATTATTTTTATTTTTTATGTTTTTTTAAGGAAAAGAAGTGTATATTATCATTGCTTCAAGGATGAATAGCATAAGATGTGTGTGTTTGTGTGCGTAGACTCACATAAGAACTTGAGATTAATGCAACATGCATGGAAAACCCGAAATATTATAAATTAACAAATGTCAACTGAAATTAACACATAATTATAGTAACAATATCAATATTTGTGTTCATCTTCATCCATTGAGTGTGTTTCATCTTTCTTTTAACTAAAGTCAGCTGCATTTTCTGATTGTGTTTGTATGTCTGCTAGGTAAGCTAGTTGATATGCTAATTGCGTCAGTGTCTCTAGTCCTTATCAACCAAGGCATTTTTTCTCAACTCAAATCATTAAGTTTCATCCCCTGCCACAAAAAGCTATGTATTTATACACTTTAAACTCATGCAACAAACATTAGATAAGAGAAATAATTTAAAGTGACTAACCTTATGAAACTAATTCATTATTGAATAGCATTTGTATCAATAGTCTGTGTCTCTGCTAATTAAGTTTGCTTGGTAACTAAAGCTAGTTACATCTACTAACTGCACCTGTTTGCTAAGTAGTCCTGATCAACCAAGACTAAGCTGTTGCAACTTAAATCAATTTGGTTATATTCCTTGCTATAAAAAGTTATGCATATATACACTTAAGATTCATACAACATGAATCGGATAACATAAATAAATGAAAGTAACTAAACTTAAAATGAAATGACCTTGTAGTTAGCTAATAATTGTGTCAACTACTTGTGTCTATCTGCAATTGCTAACTACACCAGATATGTCTATTAACTCATGCTAGTTGCATCTACTAACTACACCATATATGTCTGCCAAGTAAAGTTAACTGCACCTAGTCCTTATCAACAAACATGTTTTCTTAACTCAAATCCATTAGATTTGATTCCTTGTCACAAAGAGCTTAGGGTTTACAAATATTTTAGCAATTGTGCCACCAACCTAAAGAATATTTTTCTGTTTGTTTTGATATTTGAAGATAAAAGTCACATGTCACCTATGAAGCGGTCACTCCATAGATTAGCCATGTTCCGGTGTCGAACATGTGTTGGTGTCTGACACTGACACGACACCGACACATATTATTACATTGAATTGTGACATTTTCTCAAATTATTATCAATGTCGATGTGTCAGTGTCTGTGCTGTGTCCAATGTTTGTGTTTGTGTCCGTGTTTCATTGATGTCACATGTTTTTGGTGCAAATAATCTATACGGTGGACCACAATTTGACCAGTTTACTTTAATTTAATGGCAAACAATTTGGAATAGTAAAGGTAAAGTTTCTTACTTGAAACAATCAAGCAAAGATTAATAAAATTTCATATTTAAGAGGAAGTTCCCTTGAAGGAAATGAATCAATGTTTATACAATTATGAATAATCAGAAAAAATGGTGTAATGAATCAATGTTTATACAATTATGAATAATCAGAAAAAATGGTGTAATCTAACAGTATATGAAATAATTGAGGCAGTATAAAGGTTGTCAAAGATGCATACAGTTGCTGCAGGTGGACAGTGGCTTCCAGCAAGTCAAGAACATGTATCTCAATCAACAGTTGACAATGCTCCCTAATCCAAAATAAGGTTTGCTATTCTTGGACAATATCTTGAGATGGAGAAGGTAGTGTTTGTGAAGGACCAAGGTTCATCATTTCTTAGGAATGACAAAATAAGGTTTGCTTTTCAAACACCAGCTCTCCTTTTCTTCCTTATTAGCCTGTGTTTATTTGAGACACACAAGCTCAGAGATTCATACATTCTAACCTGTTAAAGTTTAGGGTGGATCACAATCGACTCCCCTCCGCAAGCTAGAAAGAGTATGTAGGTCTGCAAATAATATAGTAGAAATTCAGAATGGAAAATGTGTGCTATCTTCAACTATTTTTTATGCAAACAAATCAGAATTTGGTTACTCAAGTTTTTTTAGCATCACTTAGGTATTAATGTCAATAAGTATAGCTATGATGGTAGTCTAGAGAAAAGTGTATTCAATTCCACTCTTTTTATAGTTTTTTTAAAGATAATCTGATATATGAAATGGTATTTATCTTCCCCTCCATATTTTGTTCTGAAATGATATCGACTGTTATGCAATTTCAATATGTTCATTACTCGTCTCACTTATAACAAACTACGCATATATTAGGAATAGTGGTTAACCGCGTTTGATTTGTTTAATTTTCTTGATGTAATAAAAAAATAATGACATATCCAAAACCATACCTTTTCTTTTCAGTTAATTTTGTATGGAAACTTGTTTTATTGAAGGTTATTTGAGAATAAGAGCATTGAGTAAGGTCAAATTTGTTAAGATTTTACTTATACTTTAGACCATCAAATATGTCTTCTTTTCTGCTAATATTTGTGACTAGAGTAGTACCTCTTTTACTTACTATATATAACTAAATGCTATATCTTTGTATACAAGTAATCTCTTATTCTGTAATTTCCAAATGGAAAACCTTTTCTATATCTTGGTTTGCATCTAAATTTCTAAATACTAACTTATTGAATGCTTTAACATGTCTGTACCAACCTAACTAGTCAAAGTTTTGAATAATTATCTGGCTGCATTAGAATTTGATCCATTTTTCATAAATTTGGACGAAAAGTTTTTTTGATTAAGAATGAACAAAACAATGTATTCACAATGGGACTACCTTAGCTTACCAATCAGAATCATATCCTGCAAGGAAAATTTTGTGATTGCAGATATTGTTTAGTGGTCGCTCAAAAGAGGATCATAGTCATATGCTTCACCTGCTTTAACAAATCTACCTTTCACGCGTTTTCTTGTATCGGCCCTTGCTTTGCGAGACGCATATCTTATTTGCTTGCCAAACCTGATTTGTTGTACCAAGTCAACTTGTAAATTTAAGAATCATATGATAGTTAACGCTCGATGAGTTGTTAACTACAGAATCATATGATAGTTAACACAGTCCAAATAAGTGTTAGCACTCTAATCCACTTATTTGTGTTTTACAAAAGTATTATACAATAGAGAATAAACTTCAATACACAGTTATATATAATGCAGGCAGAAACAAAGAAAATAACAATAGTTCTATCTAGAATTATAGACACTTCTAATGACTTCAGCCTGATTGTCCATGCATGTCAACTTAAATAGGCATATTAGTCTTGAAAGTTGTATATGTTTTTTATAATAAAATTGTCTCCATTCCATTTTACCATAGTATATATGTATAGAGTTGTGTTATTTAAAATTATGATCAATGAATATCATGTATATTTGAACACTATTTAAATGATTAATGGATATCATATTTATTTGAAAATCTGAAAATTGTGGTTAATGACGTTCAAAGTCGTGGCTAATTATGTTTAGTAGATGGTTAATGAGTTGTGATACCTTGTCATGTTCATTAACCATTCACTCGTAATTAATCACATATTTGAACTGCATTAACCATCCAAATTGTTGTCGAAATTTGTTGCCAAATTTGTATCAAAATATCATTTCATACGTATATACACAGCTAAAAGTACTTACGTTCGAGTTTTCTTTTTCTCTTGGTATCTCATTTTGGCTTTATCCCTTGCTTGAGGACATGCACCCTCCAAATTAGATTCCCAATGCGATTCACCAGGATGAAACACTGGAGGTAACCCACAATCTAGAAGTTCAGCAACATTGCTTTCACCATTTATGTTAGGTAATTGAATTGATATGCCTGAATGAGTTTGACTTTGAGGAAACCCTAGAGGCATGCTTCTGTTACAACTAGGAGTCATAAGTGCACAATTTGCACCATTGTTGATGCCCTGCATCAAATTTGATGATCCACCAGCCCCTGATGATGGAAAAATCATACAATCTTGTTGAACTGATGAAGAAGCCTAATAATAAATCACATGAGTGACAATTAGTTTCATACATCACTTTACCTCACTAAAGAGATTTAGAGAGGAGAATGATAAAAAAATATAGAAAGATTTAATTCATATACACTGTCAGTGTAAATATATTTTACACTGTCAATCAATCATAACCGTTAAACATGTTTGAATTTGATCGTAACTACTTATAAAGTCACATTTATGATTGGTTGTGATTCGCTGACAGTGTAAAACTCTTGACATTGACAATGTATAAAAATTAAATCCTAAAAAACTGTTTTATAACCGGTAACCTCTACCGCAGTCTCAATGTGACTGCTACATTTTGTGACTGGAATGTTTTTATCCATTAATAGACATTCTATTCCTCCATCTTCATGGTTGTATTTTGTGGCAGTTTGAGAGCAGTCAAATATTATTTCGTCGGCACTTTCAAAGTTTAATTGAACATCATCCACATTGAAGCCTTCACATAGACTGGTCCCCTCATGAATTATTAGATCCTTTACATCATGGCATCCTTGAAGCTAATGAGTTCAAGAAGAAAAATATTTGGTGTCAATTTTGGTTCAGCACAACAGTTACCATATTACTACTAATCATATCAACATGAGCATATTAATCACTTGTCAACAATTATACTTAGCTCGGATCATTCATCGATCTTTAACTCGTCTAAACTAAAGCACATAAAACACATACGACATATATGCATTTTTAACTTTATTCATGTCTCTAGTTATCTTTAGTTTTACTAAATTGAATGAGTGAATGAGCTTAGAGACTAATTCTTCTAATTGGAGATCGATTAAAGGGGCTGACCTCTCACAACAGGTGCTCTTCCGTACACATCGGTCAGGAATCGAATTCATGACCGCATGCTTAAGGAACTCAGTTAGCTGCCAACTTTGTCACACCATATTGGTAAATGAGTGAGAGCATTAGTGTGGTGATAATATTATGAATATGTTTGCAAGTACATGGAATGATAAATATTTTGAAATGACGGAATAATAAAACATACTAATTATATGCCAATCATTGGTGTGCTATCTTAAATTTAAAACTTTTGTGGGTCGAAGAGGCAATGAGCATGGCTCTCTTTTCGAAGTCTCATGTTCGAGTCTTGTGAATGGAAAACATAGGCACACTGGAAAAGTTTTGCCGCCTTATGTGCATCTACCCAGCTCGGATAGTAATGAGGGTCTTGACCTAAAAAAAGCTTAAACTTAAAAAAGTATGCAGATATGTCACCAACTAAAATAAAAAAGATTAGAACGAAATCAAAACCTTCGGTTGGTTTGAGTCTTGATTAAATAAAAATGCTTGATCTTTGTAGTATTGTGTGCAGTTTGAATTTGATAGAATAATAGGAGAATTTTCAATCCAAGGTTCATATTTGACACAAGGATCTCCTTCGCCCAACTTGTCATTCGCCAAACCAACGAAGCCATTTTTTTCAGGTTGCTGCTCCAAATGTTGATTGCGGCGGTCACTGCTTTCAGTTTTAGGCAAAGCACTAGTACTAGGTGATTCCCAAGCAGCATTTGATGAATTTGCATCAACCAAATGTGGCCAAATCTTAGATAACTCTGCCAAAGAGGGACAACCAGTGTAGAAAGTGAGTAGCACATGTTTATGTCCCAATACAAAACAGTCATTTGTATTCCAATCACAAACTTGACAGAGAGACAGTTTATGATCGACGCAGCGCATGATTGCTGAGTCGAAATTACACTTATCGCAGAGGAGCGAGCGAGGATGCCTGCGAGACAGAGAATTTGCAGAGTGGACAATCCCATCACAATGCAAGCAAAGACGAGCGGAATCAGGCTTGCAGTAAACCACAGCTCTTGCAACCCCACAAAACTCACATAGAGCTTCCATAAATGCTCCTATTATAAATATCACTGATATTATTCATACTATAACTAAACAATACTCTTAACACAGCTACCTGATGGAATGAAATGAAATGGAATGGATTGGATCGGAATGGATCGGATTGGATGGAACACAGCTTCTGTAATCTGAACTGCTTTGCTCCTTATCCTTTGCCATTTCAAGTAAAACAACCAAAGAAATCAAAGCATCATTACAAAAATAAGAGTGGCATCATTCTAATTTGAAATTAAATGTAAACAGGATGAGTTTAACCACGATGTATATACGCCATGATCTAATCATAAAATGTTGTTATACTATCAATGATTCAATTTTGATGAGGCCTTATCATATGTTTAAAAAGATTAATTTTGATGCACTAAAACTTTTCACACTGTCACACAACCATAAAACATCATTTGTGACTAAGGTTTATATGACTAAAATCTTATATTTGTAATGATCTTTTACACTGCTAGTAGATGATATGAAACACGGACACAAGATATCAAAACATCGATAATGATAAAATTTTGAAAAAATAATCTAATTCAATATAATTATATGTGTTGGTGTCAGACACCGCGACACGCCTTCAATCAGAAGTGTAGATGTTACATATATACAAGACATAAGATTTGAAGAAGAAAAAGAAAGTGAGATTAACCCTTACCAAACCGAGAATGTGTAATCCCCCTACTCCCAAGAAACGTTGCTGGTACAACAAAAATCACCCAAGATCAAGAAACACAAATTCCATTAATGAGAATGAAAGCAACAAAAGAAAATGAAGATTCAGCAGTGAATTAATATTGTTGGCTATAGCAAAACACAAGCAAGGTGGTGAAGAATAAGTCAACAAATTATACCATATAGTAGCAACAAGCAAGGTAGGTTGAGTGTGACATGAAAGCTATAACTATACACTTGACGTATAGAAATATAGTAGTTGCATTAAGATTGATGGTGGTTTTCTTATTTATTTTTTTGGTTACAAATTGGTGGTGGTTATTAATTCATGGTTTTCCTAAGTTTGCTTTGTTGAGTTGTCCTCTAGTGGCAACATTTGTGGTGAAAAACTATGGTCATTCATTGTATGCATATATTTCAGGAGTTTTTATAGGACAGTGTAAATTACTCAACAAAAATATTACTACAACTCCTTTAAACAAAAATAATAAAAAATTATAACTATAACTTCCTTCAAAAAAAAAAGTTATCACTGTAACTAAAAGATCGTACACATATAGTAGCACGTAACACTACTACTACAATAGGAGATAGCGTACAAATCAAAACAATTTCAGTTTTTTTTTTTTATCACTCCTAACCACGTCCCACTAATCACACTTCACTAAACCACGTCACTAATGTTGACTTCCATTTCTTCTAGAAGACAAACAAGTTAAAGAAATTCCATCTAAAAAGGATGTAGTTATTAAATTATTTTAGAGCATCTTTTATAACGGATCACATTTTTCACTCAAACACCTAATTGTTAATGCAACATTTCCCTAAATAAAAAATTAATTAATCATAGCACTAACATTTACTAGCATACAATAAATTTGTTGCAAAAAAATATATTTAAATCTACTTTGGAACTTGGTTGTAGAGCCAAAGAACTCTACTTATTGTTGTTAATGATACATATCAAAACAATTTCAAGTTTAGTTTCACGATTACCTTTAAAAGAAAAAAATGATTTGGGAATTATAAAATATGTCCCTAAACTAGAATTAAAAATTGTAAATAGATCTGTGAGTTTGTTAGTAAATATTAGGTAATCCTTAAAAATGAGGGATAAAATTCGTATTCATAGTAACCACGGATAAAATCCGCCAAGGACGAGCACATGATGGATAACTTAACGGACATTGATGGGTAAAATAAATAAATATTTTACCTACTCATTATATAATCGATATTGAGACGGTGTAATAATACACACTCGCAACACATCTTCGTATTCGCTAATAAATTATCAAAATATGAATGTTCCAGTAACTCATTTAGCAGCTTATCTCTCATTTATTTGAGTTTCATTGTACCATCACATCACATTTATACAACCCGCAATATTTTTGTTGTGAATTTGATTAATATATTTTTTTTAACAGAAACAAACTCAATTCATTAATAGTAGCAGGTGTGATACATGATGGCATATAATCACAAACTTGAGAACTAGGCATAAGATAATGATGTTCTGGCTAACAAGTGGACAACATTATTTGTTTGCCTCCTAATGAAACTTATCTTAAAGTTTTGATGATTCAGAAGTGAAGCTTTGCAACCATTCAAAATAGCGTCAAACAGGAAATTAGTGTTGAGATTGTTAGAGATATCGTCAACCACTTGCTTACAATCAAGTTTGATAGACACCGAAGAAAACCTCAAATTACCAAGCTAGATTATCACTTCTTTTAAACTGTTTGCTTTTGCCTCGTTGGGTTGTGGGAGGCCATTAAAACAAGTTGTCTTCGCCTCAATGTACTTTCCTCGATCCCCTCTAAGACACATACTGATCCCATAACATCCTTGCTCCTTAAAAATTGCCGCATCGATATTGTATTTTACTGCTCCATCGAACAGTCTAGACCACCCTTCCCGCCTATGTTGTTAAGGAGAAAGTGTAATGTGTTAATAATTTTACGTGGGTATCAAAATAGGAAGAAGAAATTATACATAATTATTAAAATAATAATGTTTTTTTTTTATATAAATGCATTTTTTAAAAATGATGTGGATCTCTCAAAATTCGTTAAATACATGTATCCTTATATCCACCTACATAATTATTAAAGGCTAAAATATGGTTTTGGTTCCTGCAAATATGCCTCGTTTTGGTTTTAGTCCCTGTAAATTGTTTTTGGTCCCTGCAAAATATTTTACTTTTGAAAATAGTCCCTTATATTTTGTTTTTGAAAATAGTCCCTCCAGGGACTATTTTCAAAAGTAAAATATTTTGCAGGGACCTTTTTAAAAATCAAAAGATTTTGCAAGGACTATTTTTCTAATAAATGGGTCCAATCATCATGTGCCGAATGGGCAAATCATCACTAAAGTGGGGTCAGGGACCAAAACCAAAATGAGACATATTTGTAGGTGGATAAAAACAAAACGAGGCATATTTGCAGGGACCAAAACCATATTTTAGCCATTATTAAATTCTGTATACGTGCAATTTTTAAAAAATTAACACATACATTTTTTTTAAAGGGAAAATCAACAAATAGGCGTGAATATCTCAAAATTAGGGATGTCAAAATGGGCCAACCCGCCCTGTCAATAAACTATCTAAAAAGAGGCAGAGAGGGGCGGGCCAACTAGAGAAATAGGGTTGAAAATCTTACTCCGCCCCGTTTTATGGCAGACCGGCGGGTTGACCCGTCAATGTTTTTTTTTTAATTATTAATTAAAATCTTCACATAAACAATGTAAAAATATATTTTTAGCTTTGTAACAAAAATATGTAAAAATATATAAATGTAAAGACAATTTAAAGAAATCTAAATATATAACTATATAATTATTCAAACATATAAATTACATCTAAAATTCTATAATAAATCAATAAGACAATGAAAATAAAAACTCCATGAATTATAAATTAACTAATTGTTAAAAATATAAGGCTAAAATAATAAAACAAAAGTGATAAAATTAATTGAATTTTTTACCCCAATATATGGAGGTGAAAATTGAAAAATTGATTGTGACTTATAAATAAAAAGAAGTGAAAAAAAGAGTTTTCTTTTTAAAATATCAACCCAACGGGCCAACCCGCCCCGCCCCGTCACCGCCTCGCTTTTTAGTGCGTTGGGCAGAGCGGACACCCTACTTGTGGCGGGTTCAAAACCTCAATCCACCCCGCCAAAAGTGGCGAGATAAACGGGCCAATCCAACAGGTCCAACCCATCTTGTCATCCCCTACTCAAAATTTGTTAAATATATGTATAGCAGATACCCACGTAAATATTGAGGAAGCACGGATTCACGTTAAGAAGTCAAATATGAGTCTTGTTAACAAGTGTCTTATGACACTTTTTTTTTTGTTAAGGATTCAAAAATAGAAACAATTGATGTCTTTCATATAGAAAAAATTATTTGTGTTGTTTTAATGTGTTAAATATACAAATTTTAAGATAAATTTTTCACTTTAAACTTCTTATTAAGTGCTCTAACTTGTTAGCATTTCTCTTAAAATATTTAAATTTTTAAGGAAAAATGTTAACGAGTCTCCCGATTACTCTTTAATGACCTTAAATGTTTTATGAAAATCGGTATACTCAATGCATTAAAAATTGTAATATAACTTTTTGAATGAATTTTAAATTTAAAATCTTTAAAAAGTGTTTTAAAGAGACATTTGTTATCAAAACTTTTATAATAAAAAATTTATTTCTTATTTTCTTTTCTTTTAATTTTTTAACTTATACCGTTGACACAAGTTAACATGACATTTATTTTCATCTAACATAGCAAGCAAACTGGTTGATGACTATTGACTACTATGTGTCAGTGGATAATCATCGCCCTAACTAAATCTAAACAAAACAAATAGTGTCCCTAAACTTTTAAATTTGAAAAATTTGTAATTAGATCTCTGAATTTATGGAAATAGATTAAGACAAACCTATACTTACAACAGGTAAAGTTCATATTGTATTAAAAAACTATGTCAAACCCATCTTTAGCATTCTATAAATGTTTCATATATTGTTTAAAAAAAATGTTGTTTTATATATGAATTTATTAATTTCGAACTTCCAATTATTTTCATCCTAGATAAAATAAGTCATTTAAATAAGTTAGGGTTCAACAATGGCGAAGAGAATAAAGAAAATCAATTTATGCATCTTTAGACCAAATTGTGCAACCAATAACCATTGATTTCCATTCTCGTTCAAAGTCATCTATACAATATAAATGGTACACCTTGTAAATCTGATACTTATAGTCATTATACCTTGCACAAAAGGAAAACAACTTAACAACTTTGTCAAAATGTGTATGATGACTCCTCGTCATATCATGTATTTTAGTATTTATCGAGTCATTTATAGTCTATTTTACGATTTTTTAGAGGATTCAGAGTGAGTTACTCTTGTTTTTGGGAGAAGTCTATAATGTTTTGTATCAAGTCATAATGTGTCTTTTAATTCCATAACCAAATAACTATATATGGTATTTTAGTCTTTTTGGTATAAGCCATTGGGTTGATCCGATCAGAAAACAACTTTTTGAAGTTACAGAAGCATGCAAACTAAGTGCAATGAAGATTTGAAAGTCCTCACAACTTGGGAGAATTCTGTTTCAAGTCCCAAGCTCAAGTCAACGAGTGCCCCAAGGCTCAAAGACACTCTTTAAGGATTCTCAATTAGGAAATTATTCATTAAAAAAGCAAGCACTTCAATTTCCAATGCATGCAAGTTCCAGAGTTTCAATATCATTAAATTACTATTTTAGACTCTTAAAGAGTACTCTTAGGGAACTCGTTAACATTTTCCTTATTTAAGTATATAGTTAAAGATGTTTTTGGTCTCTTTAAGTATACAAAGTTTTTGTTCTAGTCTCTAAAAAAATTCTTCAATTTGATGCATCCTGAGATGTTTCTAGTCTCATTTTAAAGTTCTCTTAATCGATCTAAAGTATTTTTTTAACACATTCTAATGTTCATAATCATATTTATTTGGATACTTTTTGCATCAATGTATTTACAATATCATGTTCTTAACACTCAAACAACTTGTTAAAAAACAACACACATAAGAATCATTATGATCTCCATGTTTGATATCATTAAAACATCTAAATTTATACATATTTTATCATTAAAATTAACAATATTCTCTCAAAAAAAAGTTTTAAAATTAACAATATTAATAATTCTTTTAATAATGGTGAAAACTCAAATAAAACATGTAATTTAAGACCGATGGAGTATTTAAGGTATCATTCTTACACACACACTACCTCAAAAAACACTACATTGCGTAAAGGCTGTCCTCTTTTCAGGGAGTTGAAAATAAAATACAACGCATTTGATACTTTGATCTTCATTTCATTTCATGTGTGCGTTCTACTCAATCATCTCAACCTTTTTCCGCACAGATCCACACTCATCGCTAAGCTAATCGATTCAATTCAATTCCATTCCATTAGGTTTATCTCTCTCCCACTTTTCTCGATCCACATTTTCAATTATCATTTATCATCAATTTTCAATAACCATTTAGTTAACTATATAGTTTTCTTAATTAATTAATTGTTGAAAATTTGCATGTTAGAAGAATTGGACGAAGAAGAAGAAGAAGAAAAAGTAAAATCGATAGATACAGTTGATTGTGTTATTCATGTTTGCTGTTCCTGCTAATAGTCCTCACTTACGCAAATCTGGGAGTAGACCTGTTGTTTATGATCTTGGTACTTTTAACTTATTTAATTCATTTTTTGCCTTAAATATCATTTTAGTCTCTGCAATTTTAGTGTTTTTTTGGTGTTTATTGATAGAGACTTAAATTGTATTTGTTTTTGGTGTTTTATTGATAGAGTTTATGGTTTGTGCTGTTTGTAGATGAATTTGAGGAGGAAAATGGTGCTGATGAAAGTTTATTGCATTCTGTTGAGGGAAATGATTCAAGGGGTGGAGCAACGCCAATGAGTGGTTCTGGAATGATGCCCTCGCCTGTTTTGTTGTGGAGATTCAAGGTTTTTTTTTTTTTTGTTTTAAAAAGTTTTTTGAACTTTGTAAATTCTCTTCTGTTACTATAATATGTTTTGATGCTTTTGATTGAGTGAATGCCATAGTTGTCTGTATGATGAAATGGAATGTGTCTTTTTCCTTGGTAAGCTGTCACTGTTGTTAAATGGCAGCCAAGGCACCTCCATGGCGGAGTGGCGTGGCTTGTTTATATGGAGGATTTTTGGCCTTATGCCATACTCCACCATCTGCCATAAACAACACCGGGAGCTGCTTTTAATATTTGATTGCTTTGGATAGAACAATCTAGGGTTGGTTGACAATATCTTATCTGAGAACAGACAGTCATTCAGTTATATCATCTTTAGACTTGGACATGTTATTGTAATTATGAGATGCAATATGACTTTAGGTCTACTGTGTTCTTCAAACTGCTCTCTTTCCTTCTATTGTATTTTATTTTATAATAAATTTTCAAGAATTAATTGAAGTGAATGTCCAGGTACTGCTGTTTCTTATTTGGGGATGCATTTGTTGCAAGGTCAGTACTGTTTTCCCTCTACTACATTTCTCATCATTCCCTATAATGTGGTTTGAAATTGAGTTTGAGATAATATCTTAAGGATTTCATCATGGTACTTCAACCTTATATGCCATAATGGAAAATTGCAGGTTGGATGGGATTCTGTAATGAGAATGAGTGCAGACAAACGGGAATTATTTCTATATGAAGCATTTTTGTATTTTAATCCTCTTCTTCTCGCGGTTAGTTTTTCTTCCCACTATTTCAGTTTCTATGTGTGTGTGCATACATGGATATATCTCTGTATGGATTGAAGGATGTTTTTAAATATATACTTTTATATCTTCTTTACATTCTTCATTGTATCATTGTGTTTCATCTCATTTTTATGTTTCAGGCTTTGATGGTTTGGCTTTGGGGAATCAACTTATGGGTTTTTGCTCAGGGTGGAGTTAATTATACAAAAATATTTGATCTTGATCAAAATCATCTGACTCACAGAGAAATATGGAAGGTATCAACTCATCACTTTAACTCATGTCATATTTTGCGCATAAAATCGATTTCTTTAGGACCATTAGGGAATTTAAAAAGGGAGTGGCATCGCATGGAAATTGGAAGTTAGCATCCATTTTTTGTTCCAATATTTGGTTTTCTCAACAATGAACTTTTACTTTTCTTTTTGTTCAGTCTGTTTTTATGCTTAGTACATCAAATAAGCATTGAGTGGAATTTTAATTAAAACTAGTCAGGACTAATAAAGAACAAAACAAACATGGATTTATTGCTGTTTGCAAGGAATGGACATTCCTGTGCATCTAGGAGAGAATAGGGTTTCCTTAAAAGGTCAAGGTGTAGAATAAGAAACATACCATTTGTTTTAATATAAAAACACAAACCAAGGAACATGATTCCTCTGGAGGATGTTATGTTGGAATGGAAGGATCAGTCTGTGTACTAAATGTGGTATAAGTAATCTTGCATTTATTACACTAAACTTTTTGTTAGTTTTGTGTGCTTTGTTTTCAATTTGGGTGCTTTGCTTTGATTAGAAATGACAACATGAGAGAGTTGGGGTAGTTCCTATAGTAAAAAAGATGGTTGAAACTAGGCTTAGGTGGTTTGGGCATGTAGAGAGAAGACTTGTGGATTTTGTAGTTAGGAGAGTAGATCAGATGGAGGGGAGTTAGATCACTGGAGGTAGAGGAAGACCAAGAAAAAATATTAGAGAAACTATTAAGAAAGATCTAGAGAAAAATGAGTTGGATAAAAATATGGTATTTGATAGAAAATTATGGTGTCTTTTGATTCATCTAGCCGACCCGACGTAGTGGGATAAGGCGTGGTTGTTGTTGGGTGCTTTGGTTTCAATTTACTGGTATGATATTGCTGAACGATAGCCTGATGCCTAGTAGAAGGCACTAATGATATACGATATGACATGGACATGGGAGAGGATAAATTTTAAAATTATAGGATATAACATGGATGTAATTCAACCCTCAAAATTGGTATACAGTTAATATAAGAACAGAAATCTTAAATAGAAAAAGAGAACATATATTTTAAAGATTAGCTTATGACATTTTAAATATATTAAAATTCTATCATTTATCTAACTGTGGTGGTATTTTTATATGTAGTGGTAAAGTTCAAAAAATTTGGAGGAAAAAAGTGTGAAGTACAATTAAAAGTGTCCCACATGGATACAACACGACACAACTACTCTTTAGAAATCTTTGTGCTTACTTGCGTGATGCTATAAAGCTCCCATCATAATAGAGTCTATTGAAGGGTCAAATTGTTATGGTTATATTATTTGCAGCCCTTACGTTTTCCATAGGCTGATTCTTTGACTCAAATCTATGATATTCTAGTCAATAGGCATACGATAACAAATCCAACCGCTGTGCTAAGAACCCACTTCCCTATTATTATATCGCAAAACTGGCAAATTTTCATGGCTTTCTTCTCAGTTCTCAGCCATTCATTTCTCTAATTCTTTTTCTCTTTTTATACTTTGTTCTCCACTTTCTAATAAGTAATAATTCATCTCAAGTGATTGATTGGTATGTTTCCCCCCCTAAAAAATTTCCGTTGATTATTGCAGTGTGCCATGTGGATGACAATCATTGTTCCAACCAGTATGACAGCATACATTTATCTTTATTCTCATGGAGAAGTCGCATATGCTGCATCACAACCAGTGTAATAGATGCATCCACACTGATTACATTTGTTTGCTTGGTTATCACTTTTATCAATTTAATATTGTAGAATTGTCATTTATTCATTGTTTTATATATGATTGATGAATATTTAATTTTGTTTTGTGCTTCCTTTTAAATATCTTATTATTGGAAGATGTTGAATTTTCTATGTAACCTTCTGCAGGTGCTCTTGTATGCTGCTATTGTGATGGTTTTAATATTCCCCTTTGATATCTTCTATTTTTCATCTAGATATTTCTTCTTAAGGACACTCTGGCGAATAGTTTTCCCATTACAGGCAAGTTTTCTTTTATTTGGATGTATTGTGTTCTTTTTTTTTTTTTTGAATAGCAATGTATTGTGTTCTATATTTCTTGATGTGCTTCTCTTGAAATAGTGGTCAGTTGCTGTTAACATCTGAATTATATTTATGCTATGCATGAAAGGAAAATATACAAGTATGAAAATAGAATGCTTGATTCATGTATCATATTTACTTGTGTTTTCTCCGTGTTCAGCTTCATAATAATAACAGAAATATACTTGCACAAGTAAAACACGTAAAAGGTTGAACCTTTCTATGAGTTTTCTTTGAAGACGCCCATAATTATTGCAGTGTTAAAACTTTTTTTTTTTGAAGAAGCTAAATTAGCCCACCCAAATTGGCACCGGGGAGAATCGAACCTGAGACCTTGAGGAGGAGCACGCTCTCAAGTCCCAAGCCAATACCACCAGGCCAACCCAAGTGGGCTTGCAGTGTTAAAACTTAGATGGGAATTATTGTTGTTCTTTATTTATTCAGATTCTTAGGACTTGATATCTGAGCCTAAATCTTACCCTTGTTTTTCTCTATCCCTCACCAACTTATGCTTTTGGTATCTTGTTAGGGAATTAAGCTTGCATATGATTTGACATTTTTCTATTTTTATTAAAACAGGCAATATCATTCGCCGATTTTTTCTTGGCTGATATTTTAACTTCAATGGTAAAGGTATGTTTTCCTTCCAATATTATATTTCTCTTGAAAAATTTGTTTTCTCTCCCATGTTAACCTTCATTAATGATTTTATTAACTAGGCTTTGAGCCTAAGTAATAGTTTTTTTTTTTCTAGATCTAAAGGTATACTTTTGCCTGTCTAAAGGTATATACTTTTGCATGTATATACCTTTGTTGCTAATACAGAGGTCCAACACTGGCGCACACACATGACACAACCTGAGAGTTTAGAATTGGCATAATTTGTTGATCTAATCCAAATTTTAGTTCCTAAGTTTCTTACTAATGCATATCGATTTTATTTTGATTGTCATTACAATTTTATGCAGGTCTTTTCTGATTTGGAGCGTTCAGTATGTAGAATGGTCCATCAACAGGTTTGGTTCTTATAAATCCATGTCTCCTATTCTGATCATTCCATGAATTTGGTCAACTTGAATATATAATAAAGTTCTTTTTTATAGAATTGAGATTATGGAACAAATTCCCTTGCAAATTGTTTTCTAGAGCTAAATCAGCTCAGCGATTCTATAATATTGAGATTTTTAATTCAACTACAATTTTGATTGTGCTTACCGTTCTCCGTTCTTATATAACTTATTTACTAATGATTAGACTTTTGGACCTGTATACATAGATTTCCCTAAAGTTGATGCTTCAATTAATCATATGTCTCATGAGAGGATGCATTTTTTATTTTTTTTGTAGGTTGCGACAATTGCTTGGTTGGAAGCTGATTCTGTTTGTGGCAGTCACTCTGTTGTAATTCCATTAGTTCTTGTTTTGCCTTACCTTTTCCGCTTCAACCAATGTCTCCGACAGTACAAAGATACTGGAGAGAAAACTAGTCTTCTGAATGGTAAGATCTCTTTGTTGCTCTAATTAATGCCCTTTTCTCTTTCCTTTTAGAACCTGTATTGTATCACTCGTCATCTAAATTTTGCAAGTTTATGAAATTGATGTTATACATAACTACAACAGTCAAAGCCATTTTTCACGAAATTGATGTTATGCAGTTTAATATGGACGTTTTCTTTTCCTTTTCTGTTTGCCTTTTATTGTGAAATTATGTTTGTAGTCAAATCAATACCACACCATTTAAGGAATGTTTTCCTCTAGTTTGCTTGTGTTGCTTCCAATTGTTTGGGACTTCACTTTGAGAGCTTCTGTTGCAGTTTGAAATAAAATTTATCAGGCAAACTTAGGACATTTATTTTCGTCTATGTTGGAGTCATCTTTTGAGCACAGGTTGAGCTTAGTTCAACTCCGCTAACAAGTAACAAGTTTATAAGGTGAGGACTGCCCAAACCTTATAAGCACCAACAAAAGTCATATCTCTAGGCGACGTGGGACCAAACTAAACCCACGCCTCACACCTAGCACAGTGAAGGCGCTAGAGGACAGATTTGACACCCCCACACACAGACTAAATCTGTCCCTCATACCCAACACAATGGTGCTGGAGGCTGCAATTATTAATAATGAATTTTTCATGTTTCTAAAAATGACGTTCTTTGTTGTCATGGACCATCCAAAAAACTTGAGCTGTTTTCTGAAAACACAAGAACAGGGTTATATTATATTTCTATTATGCCCTCGCCTATTAGAGCTTTTTGAACTTGAAGCATGGCCCATGCATAAGTCCATCTTCGTTAAGCTTCAACCCAACTTTTTTTTATTAGAAGAATGGAACGACAAAGATTGACCATTTGGTCATAAAGGATATGTTGTAATATAATGAACCAATTATCCTAAAAGCTTAAGCTGTCAGGGAAAGACATATGAATGATTTTTATATATATTTCTAACAAGTTCTTTTGGTTATGGTTTCAGCATTAAAATACTCAACCGCAGTGCCAGTGATTTTTCTTTCTGCTCTCAAATATCATGTTTTCCCTGAACAGTGGACAAACTTCTATAGGCCTCTTTGGCTTCTGTCAAGTGTTGTGAACTCATCGTACTCTTTCTACTGGGATGTGACTCGAGATTGGGACCTAAGGTATGAGGAATGTTTGTCCTACATACACCTTTTATGGTATTTCGAACTAAGTTAAGCTTTCTAAAATGTAGACTCTAATGTCAGGATCAATTTTATATCTTAGCCAAACACTTCTAAAAATGGAAGAAGCTGCTTTCATTCCCAATATTGAGTCTCCAGCTGGTACTTCATTGTTAGAATAGTATAAAATATCTTCTGTATTATATTTGAGTATCTTTAGTTATTTCTTAGGATTAGTTTATACTTTTAGAGTATCTTGTAGCATGTCTTAGGATTATATTTTATATTATGATTTTTTCTTGATTTGTGATTGAGTCTGTGTATTCCTATAAATAGGAATATGTATTTAGTCTTTTGTATTAAGCTACTATCCAGTTAGTATCAAGTGATTATCAATAATATTTAAGGTTCTTAATATTTTCTCTCTCTTTTATTTAAAATCCCACAACTTGAACGATAACTTTTTCGAACCGCTGATGTGACCTAGTGTGATATAAATATTCCTTTCTCTTTTGGCAGTGGCTTCACTCGAATATTCAAGTTCAGCAAACCACATCTGTTCTCATATTTGCTGTATGGAAGGAGATGGGTAAGTATAGTTGTATGGCTAGAATTCACTAGCTCCTTTTCCTTTATAATTTGTCACTTGTTTTGATTTCAAGGTAACCATTTCGTAAGACTTCTCACTTTAACTTCGTTAATGAGCGTGTCTTGTACAGTTTCAAAAGTAGGGACTTCATGCTTTTAAATCTTTTCTGGGGTGTGCGGGGGCCATGTTTATTTAGTTTCCAATTTTAAAAAATCTAAACAGGCCATGGATTCTTTATTACGCGATGAATGACTCATCGAGTCATCTGTGAATATAGGATTTATATTCAGTCTTTGCATTTCCTTCAAAATTTGATAAATGTTAATCAAGTCTATGATGCCTTAGTGTAATCAATGGTTAAATCAGCAACATGTTACTCTTCACATGCGTAAAATCTTATTTACGCGGTTCTCATTTTCTATCTAGTTTGTTGAATGTGTGAAAATTCACGTGGTAAAAGAAAAAAGATGAACAGTAGAGAACTGAAACAACAAAACAGATTGTTTCATCATTGTTCTGAAGTAGTTTTGATATATATGGAATTGCAGGTTTACATTTGGGTGATTGGAAGCAATTTGGTTTTGCGTTGCACATGGACATACAAGCTTTCTGCCCATCTTCGCCACAATTACCTCACGGTGTTCGCAATTGCTGCTTTGGAGATTTTCCGCCGCTTCCAGTGGATCTTTTTCCGTGTCGAAAATGAGTGGAACAAGATGAATAACAAATCACACATACAGCTCTCTACGAGTGAAAAGTCAAATGAGGAAGAGAATTTACTTCATTCTATGAATTACAGTGTATAGGCTAGAGAACAATATGATGCATGTTTCAAATATTTTGACTATAGGGGAGCTTCATTCCGTTTTGCTTCCCCTTGCATATAAAAATGTCATTCATTTTTTACAAACTAAACAGCTTGTTCAATTATTACAGTGCTTTTCAGCGGTATTTTGTTCCATTCCATAATAGCAATTGCATTATAATATCATGTAACCCTTGTTGTAAGCCTTCGGGGTTCATAACATTGTTTATGAATGACCAAGTTCCATCCCCAGTATCCCAGTCCTCAGATGTTAATTATGAAGAAGAGTCTGAAATTAATCTGCAACAAACCTTAGTTATAGTAATATCTATAGTTTCATTTGTTGAAACAGTGGCAGCATGGCACATCCTTCACCAACCAACCAACGGGTCAAAAACTAACAAAACATTGATTTTGCCCTTGTTTTTTGACTTGTAGTTATTGTTTTATAGTCCTTCGTAGGGGCCTAGTATTTGCAAGGTATAAAGACGAACCTCCAGTTTTGTTTTTTATACGAATCAACCAAGCCAAGTTGCTGTTGCCAAGTGCCAACTGTATATTCTCAGGAATGGCTTGGTTTTTAGGTCACAAAGACATGGGACCACCTCTAAAGAATATTAGTGGCTTGAGATTTGCAAATAAGAAAAAAATCTTTGCTACTGACAGAGCCACACACCTAAACCAGATAACATGTAGAGATGGAATTAGCTCCTTAACCATTCAAATAGCAAATATGAGCATCTGCAAGTTCAACTCCCCAGGGTGAAACTGAAACCACCAAGATGGCCTAAATGTTAACAGCAAGTGAGTACAGCAACCATAGCCGGCAGAATCAGCCGGTAACAGGGCCTGCCGAGCTAAACTTGCCAAGAGTGCTGTGGATCCTGTCTTCCACCTTAGAGAAGCTGGTGACTCGCAATGAAAAGCTAGTAGATGAGCTGAACCAGGAACTAGATAAGCTGAATAATGGCTCAGTAAGATTAGGGAAGAGCTTGAATTTGTTTCATGGCGTAAGAGCACCAGGAATAAGCATACCTAAGTACTTGGAGAGGATATACAAGTACACTAATTGTAGCCCATCATGTTTTGTGGTTGGCTATGTGTATATAGATATGCTGACTCACAAGCACCCTGATTCTCTAGTCTTATCCTTGAATGTGCACAGGTTGCTAGTTACCAGTGTCATGGTTGCTTCCAAGATGCTAGATGATGAGTGAGTCCCTAACCCCATTTTACTTATCCTATAGCTTACTGTTTTATTCCACTATTGAAGGAACTGAAGTTGAGGGCCTGTTTGGATTAGCTTATGTATGCTTATCTATTAGAATATACATTTGAGACTATTTGGAAGAATTTATGAAAACAACTTATGATATGTCTATAAGTTGTTTTTAGCTTATTTTCATAAATTCTCTAATGATAGCTTTGGAAAACAACTTATAGATGAACACAATTTGACTTTATTTTATCTTTTGTTATATAAATAGCTTATACATGAAAATTTATATGATAAACACTTATTTTATGAATGCTTAGTTAAGCTAAGTTTGGTTAGTTTTACATCTCTTATAGCTTACTGTTCTATTGTCTTTGTTCTGATTTTGTGCATTATTTTCTTTGGTTTTTTGAGCTGTAGACATTATAACAATGCGGTATATGCTCGAGTAGGAGGGGTGAGCAATGCAGAATTGAACAAGCTTGAATTAGAGTTGCTCTTTCTGTTAGATTTTAAAGCTATGGTAAGCCCTCGAGTTTTTGAGAGTTACTGTTTGCACTTAGAAAAGGAGATGCTTGTAAATGGAACTGGCCTGAAGATTGAAAGGACATTGTCACCAAAATCTTTTGAGACTGAAATATCAGTTGAAGATCAGCACAGCTCTTCCCCACCTCCAATTGTGGATTATGGACTGACATAAGTACTTTTCTTTCTTTCTGTTGTCAATTTTGGGGTCCCTTGCCCTGTTTAGTCCTTCTCTTTTTCTTCATGGCTAAGCAATTATTGGATTGTTCATTGGCCAGTTTCTTATTTATATGAGTATGATTGATACGAACTTTGTCAAATTTGGCTTTAGTTGTAACAAAATACAATTATATTCATTGTTCTCTTTACATTTTATTTTTCCTAAAGCTTGTTATTCTTGGAGTCATCATATAATATAGTTAATTAAATAGTAAAAGTTATACAAACTTAAAGTGATGCATGTCTACTTTTTTCCCTCATTCTCACTTTTCTATTTTGGTTCATTTTTCAATTTTTTTATCACATGATTTTGTCGAAATAATAAAAAGAAAGATAGAATGATCAAAGAAATAATTTAATTTTCAAACACTACTAATCATCTATTTTTAATCAATTATGTATGTGACTTAAAAAAAAAGTTACAATAAAAGTCTAACGTTTCTAATCATCTATTTTTTTTTTACGAAAAAAAAAGTTTCTAATCATCTAACATTTATAACTGATTGCCAATTTAATTTACAATGTATATTTAATTTAATTAAATAAATTATTTGACGCACCCAATTTTTCTAAAAAGGAAAAATAGAAGAACGGAAAAAAATATTATTATAACACTAATGATTATATTACTGATGAGATTCGAACTCTGTTCCTTGATGTTAATTTAATGCACCTAATTTATATTAAGGTTATATGAATTTAGCCAATGTAAGTTGATTTAGTTAGTATGGAGTTGAATGGCATGTTATGCAAGAACGTGGGTACAATTCTCCCACCCGTGCGCGATGACTTTTTTGATGAATGATATGTAAATACCTTTGTAAGCATATTTTAAACCTCGATGTTTGTAAGCCTCTTTTAAACCTCAAGGCTTGTCTTGACTCAAGTGATCCCCCGAGATCCAACTAATCAAAACTTTTTTTTATATATAAAAAAGAAAAGAACATATAAATTTCTCATAGCCGAGTTCTTTCCTTCCAACTCAATTTTCTTCAAATGCAAGACACAAAAATCTAACATGTAGTAAGTTACCTAAAAATCCTTTATCACTCGAGTCAACCCACACATTCAAATATGAATTTCTTGTTTAAGGGATTTGTGCTCCTTAAACAAGTAGTCAGGGGTTCAATCATCTGCTCTTGCGTGTGGAAAAAAATTAGGTTGAAAAGGGAGAATCCACCTTATCTGCCTCATATATTCTCCAACATATTGTAATCACTGTTAAACGGGGGTGAAAATTTCGTACTGATAACATAGTAAAAATCAATTATTTTTAATAATTGTCCATATTTTAATTAAAAAATAAAATATTTCTCTTTTTTATTTTTATTCTTTTTTTTATAAAATGGATAAGAGGAAAAGAAAAAAAAGGAGAATGACTATAATATAACAAAACTCTAAACCAATGTTATTTTTTTGTCGGTAAAAGTTAGTTTAGTTGATAATAAGTAGAAACTATATCACACAATGAATGAGTTTAACTCTTGTCAATGTAAGAACCTCTTTTTTTTTTCTTTCGATTTTATCTATGTAAGAACCTCTTATTCATATACAAATATTTATATAAATGTTATTTTTGACTCAAAACTTACTTGATAATAATAAGTATCAAGACTCAATTCATCTAAACTTTCTTTTTGAGAGCAACTCACCCAAACTTTTTAATCACAAAAAAGAATGTCATTTATTTTTATATTTTTTTGATGAAGTTAGATGCAAAAAAAAAAAAAATTCTAATTTTAAAGCTAAAAACATTTATTTATTTTTGAATAATTTAAAGCTAATAACATGATTACATACTTTTCTTTTTTATCTTTTAACCTAGGACATACTCATAAGATAAGATAAAATAACACGATATTGGTAAAATTGGAAGAGAAACTTGGAAAGAACCTCTAACGACAGCTCATAGGCGCAGTTGTTGACGGCAAACAAACGGAGACAAAAACAAAACAAAACATCATTTTTCTTTTTTGTCTTTGAACAACAACAACGTTAATTCATTCTATCGTTTTCTTTGTTCAAATTCCGGTGAGGCCTACGGTGGTGAAACATGGCCGTGTCTGGTGGTGACAACGATGATGCCTCCAAACAAGACCTCTTTCACCTCATCAAACGCTTTGGTGCTTTTGTTACTTTCAAGATCGGTCATCTCTTCTCTCTCGTATTCCTCTCTCTCTCTCTCTCTACCTTTTTTCAATTATTGATCATTCTATTGGATCTGATACATGATATCAAACTATTGTTATTGTTGTTTTTTGTGATATATGATTGGTTCTATTTTCACTGTTTTGTATGAAATTTTGATTTTTTTTGATGGATTTTTGGTGACCCTTTATTGTTGATTGAATGATTAGGAACAAGGGTTGGATAATTAACAACCCAAAGAGTGAAAGTTTGTTTTTTTGTCAGAAACTTTAAATGGGTTTTTTTGCTTTTAATGTTGGGTGTGGGTAGAAACTAGGAAAAATTAGCTTTTATGCGTCATGGTTTTTGTCAAATTGGGGAAAAATTGTGACCTAATATGTATTTAAATAAGGTATGGTTTAAGTTGGATAGTATAAATGATCAATGTAATGTTTTGGTCTTTTTTTGGAGCATGTGTAAATAAGGACTTTTACACTATCAATCAATAATGCTTGTTAAATTGTTAAAAACATTTTTCTTCAATCATTACTACTTATAAAATTACATATATGATTAGAAACAACAACATTAAAGAGAGAGTTGGGGTAGCACCAATGGGAGAAAAGACGGTGGAGACTAGGCTTAGGTGGTTTGGGCATATATTGCAGAGAGAAGACTTGTAGATTATGTATTAAGGAGAGTAGATTAGATGGAATAGTCAGATCACTAGTGGTAGAGGAAGACCTGAAAAAACTTAAGAGAAACTATTAGGACATATCTAGAGATTAATGAGTTGGATCGAAATATGGTATATGATAGAACATTATGGTGTAGTTTGATCCATGTAGCTGATCCCACTTAGTGGGATAAGGCTCTCCGGTTGTTGTTGTTGTCGACAATATAAAACTTTTGACACAAATAGTGTATCAAAATTAAACTCGTGTAAATATTCCAAGGCTCATGATATTGTACTTGTTATTAGGATATACGCACTATTGGGGCGGTAGCTGGTCTTGCTGTTGCAATTGTTTTCACTTGGAGGTTGTTGAGATCTCCAAATGCTACACAAGGGAGACAAAGGAAAAGGCAAGGTGGTGCATCTAGTAATCCTGGAGCTAGCTCAAATTCAAATGTGTCAGTTGTTCCTTCTGATGCTTGTTTACCTTCAGACGAATTAAGGGCACAAAATGTTGTAGATGAGTTCTTTCAGCCAGTCAAGGTATGACATTTTATTTTGTTTCCCACTTTCCTTTGCTTAATGATTCAGAATTCAGCCAATGCGTGAATGTTTGTGGATTAATATCCGCTGGTTTGCTTTTTTCTCAACTTTTTCAGCCAACCTTGGGGCAGATAGTGAGGCAGAAGTTGAGTGAAGGAAGAAAGGTAATCAAACATATTCTTTCATGCACTCTTTATGTAGTAGTGATGTGTGTTCCAAACTTAGTTTTATGGTTATTATAGCCTTCTAGAAATTACCATCTCCTGTGATAATAAGAAATGACGATTTGGGAGACCACCATCTTCTTAGAGTTTAAATTCTTAATCTACTTAAGGTTAAATTAACATGTCATGGCAAATTACCTGTTTATAGCTTTATAGATTAGAATTGTTGACATATGTCAATTGATTATTATTACTCCTAGAGTATACAACTTCCTAGACTAGTGCTTACTAATTAAGCATTCAATGTATTTATTGTAAGACCATTATAAATACAAAGTCTGTGATCTCATTATAGACCCACAAGAGACACACATAATTTACATGAAGTTTACATATTTTACAGACATCAATAACAATCTCATTAATTTAGGGGAACTTAAAATAAGTATTCATTAAATTAATGCTTTATAAGTCGATTTATTTAAAAGTGAAGGTTGCAAGTAAAGCCAGCTTTAAAATACAAGCTATTTTCATGTTTCTCTTTAGGTTAAAGGATGGTGCTTTAATTTGTTATATTTTTTGTTTTGTCTATCTTAATAAGTAACACTGGTACTATTCTTTTTCTCTTGATACACCTGAATAAGATTGTTATATACATATCTTTGTGCAAAATAGTTGGGTATAAACTGGGTGGACATGAGGAACATTTATTTACAAGTCTGTGTTGTTGGTTGTTAAACATTTGTTTGACCTATGTTTCCCGGCTATTATGACCAATAAGTTGTATGTAGGTAACCTGTCGTCTTCTTGGAGTGATCCTTGAGGAAAGTAGTCCAGAGGAGCTTCAGGTGTGAAATTGTCCTTTCTTATACTTTTGATTTATTTTATGACATCAACACAGAGAGATAACAATGCTGTTCATTCTGTTCTTTGCAGAACAAAGCAACTGTGAGATCCTCTGTGCTAGAAGTATTGTTGGAAATAACTAAATTCTGTGATTTATATCTCATGGATCGGGTTCTGGATGACGAAAGCGAGGTGTGTGTCACTTAACACCATATATTAATCACTCATCATGTCTTATGTAATGAACTTGATGGAAATGATGCGCAATACTTCATGTTATATCTGCAATTTCACCATTTTTCAGTGTTATGAATTTTTTTTTTCTGAGCAAATGATTCTGTAAAAATGAACTGGGATATGGTAGTTACTTGAAGCAAAAATTCTTACCCTAAGATTCAGAACATGAAATTTAAGCTAGTTTTTTTTTTCTTTTGGAGAAATGATATTTGAACAACCATTTTTAAACAACTTTTGTGACAACTCTCTCATACTCTCATTGTACTTTTATTCTCTCTCTTCATTTTTCTCTCCCTAATGTTATTGTCCAATGAGAAGGGAGGAAAAAGGTTGTCACTAAAAGTTGTTTAAAATTGGTTGTCAAAATATCATTCCTCTTCACATTATTGAGAATTTTATTTAATCGTAATACATTTTTAATGTAATAAATAAACAGACAAAGTAATATTATTCTTCAAGCAACCCTTTATTTGATTGAACTTGTTCCATAGGAATAAAAGGGATATTCAGAAAGAAAATCTATATTAAATGAAGAGTGTTTTAGAAGTAACATGATTAGATAATGCAAAATTACTTGAGACTTGCTTGCATTTGAAACTACCAAATATGAGTTCTTTTTTCATTTATAATTGTAACGGAAAAGAGTACAATGAAGGGTATGTTGATGATTTCCATCTCCGTTTATAAATTTATTTCTATGCGATGTTTATTTGGTATAGATCTTTATGTTCTGAAATTTGTTTTCTCATGGCTTTGTGCAGAGCAAGGGAAGGATTTGGATGAATTTTTCTGTTCAACTGCTGGTATGATTTTCCGCACCATTTTTATTCCTGCGATAACTTACACATGTTTAATGATCTGAATACTTCAAAAGATAAAGTGTCGAATTAATAATCATTGATCAGAAAACCAATGGTTGAGATTTCAACAACTTTTTAGTTTATCATACACATGTTCTTGTATATTAGCTTATCAACTGTTATTTTTTAATCAATGGTTATTGCTGCACTTTATCCTCTAAAGTGCATCAATCCTTTGTTTATAACACTACTGAAGCATAATTGCACTTGAAAATATGATTAACTTGTTTATAATCTGAAGCTGAGAAGTGGATCCTAGGCTATATTTGATGGTGTTTGTTAGCAAAAAGTCTATTCCATTTTAATGAGTTTTTTTTATGCATGTGGAATCTTTTGGTTGGAGACTGCTGGTTAATTCTGTCTTAGTAGTACCTGGTTCCTACTATGAGATGGAACGTCATTCGGAATCTCTTGATTTGGAGATTGATCCTGTGGTTTTATCTTCCACATATTTTGTTCAGCTGTTTAATAGCTGAGCACTGAAGACAATATGAGGGTGGCAGAAATGAGTAGGAGTGTGGGACATTAGAAGATGAATAGTCATTTGTTGCCAGGGTACAAGAAATAAATAAGTACACCCATTCGGATATCACCATAATTTTAGGAGTATAAACATGATAATGTGATATTTGTTTGCCGTTTTTATACTCTCAAACTTTAGTAACGGAGATGGTCCATTCTTCTATTGCCACTCACTGATGAAACACGAGGGAAGTTGGGTGGGTGTGGGATTAGAAATATGACAGGGCAGGTGCAGAGCACTTGCACATAATAGCAGATAAAAAAATCATAAACCTGATTATGATTGATCAAAGAGAACTGACCAGATGATTGGCATCTGTTGATAAAAGAGTTCTGGAAGTAATATTAAGACCTAACAATTAAACTAGTTGTAAAATTTGATCAATGGAAGCACTTATTGGAGGAAAATTTGACGTTTTGCAGGGAAGTTCCAAACTGAAGTTGGCAAAGCTTGGGCATCAGAGATTGTATCGAGAAGGAGTAATACCTAAATCCCCTTGTCATTCTGATTCAACTCTGGAGTTTATGGATCTCCCTCTCAAGATGGAAGTGGAAAGGGCGAGAGGGTCCTTTTAAAACTTTGTATCTCAATTGGTTATTGTAGCATGGAGTGTAAATTGGGAATCCGTGGTGACGGAGATCTCTTAACACTGTAAGCTGTACAGATCACCAAAATAGTAGGTGTGCATGAAGCAACATCGTTAGATGATTTAGCTGCATCGTTGTCTCATATTCATTTGACCTCATTCATGGGGTACTTTCATGAGTTCCATGTGAGTTGGTCTTACTTACATGGAAGTAGGTTTCAATAACCATTGTTTTTGTCGTGCCTTTAGATGTTTTTAGTCGTTATTTTGACTTTGAATGTTCAATCATCTGCTAGTTATGCAATTCCATTAAAAGTTCCCCTTTGGTGGAGCCATGTTCAACCACGAGAACCTTTGGTGCCCCAGCTTAATTATGTTTTGTTTTTCTTATTGTTTTTATAAACAAATTACACCATCTTGTGCAAAAAATCGCTATGTTCATTGCGTAACTAATGCATCTTGTCAATATTATAGATCAGATATATCAATTATTTAATGAATTTAAAAAGTTTTTTTTTTGTTTATAAATGTGACCTGATGTGTATATAATAGTTATTAGTCATTACATAATTTTACTTTCTCAAAGGCGTCAAACCTAAAAGAATCTAAAAAGTGCAAACTGTTTTCCTAAAAAAAAAGAAGAAGAAAGTGCAAACTGTTAAAAGTAGTAACATATCAATGTCTATAAATTAAGTCCTCATGACACATAGGTGAAGTTGAATCAATGGCCTTGCAAGGTATCTCGTCAACCAAACTCTTTGACTTTGTTTGGAAGTCTGGAGGGGAGGGGAATGAAGGGTTTCGGAGGTGGGAAATATCAACAATGCTATATATCGCGAGAAAACTCTCACGATCGTTTCACGACCAACAAATTGTTGTGGTATCAAAAAAATAAAACAAATAAAAAAGGTCCCATTTACCATACATGCCGTTGCTATAATAAAGGAGTTAAGCCGTCGTGACAATTCTTAAGATTTTTGTCGATTTTTGTCGTTGGAAACAACATTTTCCGGAAAATATATAGAGAAATAGAGAAATCATACATTTTTTTAATTTATTTAAAGAGTATTTTTTAGATAATGATAAACTAATGCTTATGATTCATCTATTTTTAATATTAAGAATATTACAACAATGTAGAATAAATTTAAAGAATTCATATAAACAACAATCAAAAACCCTCATCAAATACAACTTTGTAGTTCCTCGACTGAGAGAGGTTTTATATTATTATGAAGAAAAATTAACCTCTAAAACTCTCTCCAATATACTCTATTTCTTCGCTAGTGCTCCTTTTTTTTCTCTTCCAAAATCCTCTTTTCCTTAAAAATCCTCTCATTCCATCCCCTCCAAACTCGCAAACAAATCCAAATTTTTATACCAGGCATATTTTAAACGAGTCATTTCCAAAACTAACCTGTTGCAAAATTCTCACCATATTTTACACGAGTCATTTCAAATTTTTTGAATCCTTTCTTTCAACTTCAGAAAATTGTTTTCTCGTTCCCTTCTTCTTCTCAATTACTCCATGCAAGTACGATATACTTATCTCTCTTTTTCCTGTGCTCAATACTTTACTCATTCTTCTATCACAGAACAAGTTTCTTTCATCTTTTCTTCAACAAGGTATTTAATTTTTTTTCTACTATCAATTTTGTATTAATTAATTTTTTCCTCTTGCTTTTGTTATTCAATTTTCAATAGTTATAAAGATCATAGTGCATTGTACCTGTTTGTTTATTTTCTTTTGAAAAAAACAAAAATGTGTTTGTCCATTGCACGGTAAATCACTGAACTGAGTAATGTCTGATTTTAGGGTTTTCTAGAAGCTCAAGAAGCTATGGCAGGTTTGAATCTTCTCAACAATGTCTCTTTGAGGGTGAAGAGATACCAAGGCTTCGTCGCCAATTCGAAGCTGAATCCTAAAGGTTCTTCTTTCCTTCGGTGTTTTATGTGAATAAGAACTTGAGATTAGATAGATTGCAAGTCTATGGTTTCAATTACGATTGTTAAATGAGCTTGGATCTCATATCAAAAGCTATCTCAAAGGGTGAGGGTGCCCAAACAGATTTATACACTCAACAACCTAGGAACCTGAGCAATTTAGGACTCCAAACAAACTACAAACAACTTTCAATACCCACCCTCACGCCTAGTGTGGGCCTGAGTCTAATTCTCACATTGCAATCCTTAACCCGACTCTGATACCATGTTAATTGAGCTTGAATCTCATCCCAAAAGCTAACTAAAAGGCTAAGGGTACTCAGACACATTTACACGATATGATACGTATCGTGTATCGTTCAACCACTTTTTTGAATCGTGTTTTGTCTCATGTATCGTAAGATACATGAACAAAAAAGAATATGAGTTAAAATATCATATATAAACTCCAAAATACTTCAAATATCATATATAAACTTCAAGATACTTGAAAAAATGTGTGGGAAGTTTTAAAGTACAAGAACGTGTGTGGCTTTTGGGAATAGTTCCAATTTAATTGGACGGTTACAAAACAAAACCTTAGAATACAAAGCGGTTCACCCTGTAATATCTGACGGGTCACACAAAACCGATCCAGTTCTAGTATTGACCCATGTAAAAAAACGAAAGAAAAAAAATCCGACGGGCCATGCAACCCGACTCGGTTTCTGCAAGTGAAACGCAAATGTCACAAGTAATGTAAGATACCAGATTGATTCGGAATACATGGGATATGCCGGTGATAGATAGGATACGCCCGCGATACATGGTCATTTGGGATACATACCCTGATATGTATCGTCCATGGCTGTTTTCGTATCGTATCGGGATACGTGGGACACTTACTACACTGACTCAACAACTCAGGAACCTGAGCAATGTGAGACTCCAAACAAACAACAAACAACTTTCAAGGCCTAAGTCCAATTTTGTTAACAATGTAGGGTTTCAGAGAGAATAACAAAGGAGACTGTTAGGGTTTCATAAGATTACAATGGCATGATATGAATTGCATGACTTGTCAAAAGGACCTTGACAAGGTTTGTGGTTTTTTTCCTAATCTGTCTTTCAGTTGTTCACTTCTGCGCTTTACCTGTTGGCTGGTGGTTTGGATGTTAGGTTTTGGAGGAAAATGAATGGAAGGTGAAATTTTTCATTGTTGAAGAGAGTTACACTGTTTATAAAAATGATCAATGGATTTGACAATAATAAACTTTGAGTATAAAGTTTTTATGTCATGTTTTTCCTTTCCTCCTAAACTTATTAAATTAGAGAAATTTTATCCTCCTTTCAAACATGTTCTAAGGGATTTATTTCAACTGGCGGGCCTAGGGAGATGAGATGAAGGGGGACAGTGTGTCCTATCAAGGGCCGTTGTATTGGTACATGCAAGCAAATAATGATAATGCCACAATTTGGTCTGGAGCTAAAGTACCTTGAATATTTTCCATGTAAAATGCTATTACTCTGGTTCTATAATAATTTTTGATCCATGCAGGTAGAAATGATACTTCAAGCCCTGGACAATGAAGATGGTGAGTGGATTCTTGAATTTTATCTTTTCTTACATCTTTTCACTTTATTACCATAGTATACAGGCCTTATCAAACCATTTGAATTGTTTGTCAATCTTTGAACACTAATGATCTTCAAGATTAATGTATATTTTAGTAAGAAACTTATGCAAATAATATTGAACTTAGTACATTTTATAGTTCTGGCAGTTATAACTAAGATTTACATCTTCAAGTTTCCTTGTTTGTTATCTATAGGCTACCGTCATTCATGGATCATATGACAGTAGTGATGATGATGATTAACAGCTCTGAATTTAGTTGTACATTCATGTATTTCACTCGTGTTTTCGAACTGTTTTTGAGGTAGTTTGTTGTCATGTTATGCCATTTAATAGAATTGCTTTGCCTTCCAATTTCCATTTGCTTCCATCCAACCATTGACAAAACCCAAGTAGAATACATTTATCAATGTTTTGAATTCTGGTGCATGATGTATACATAGTTTAACGATTTATATTTGTATGATACTCCCCCTGGTCTGGTTCTACGCAAAAATACCTAATTTCATATTAATTAAGAATTTTATTTAATTATAATACATTTTTAATTTTTAATGTAATAAATAAACAAATGAAGTAATATTATTCTTCAAGCAACCCTTCTTGGGAACTTGTTCCATAGTAATAAAAGGGATACCGGGAAATAAAATCTATATTACTTGAATTGTTGTAGAAATAACATGATTAGATAATGTGAAATTACTTGAGATTTGTTTGTTTTTAATTTACCAAACGAGTTCTTTTTTGTTTATAATTGAGATTGAAAAGAGTACAAAGAATGGAACGGAGGGGTATGTTGGTGATTGCCATCTTCGTTCATAAATTTATTTCTACGCGATATTTATTTTGTATAGATCTTTATGTTCTGAAATTTGTTCTCTTATGGCTTTGTGCAGAGCAGGGGAAGGATTTGGATGATATTTTCCGTTCAACTGCTGGTATGATTTTCCGCACCGTCTTTTATTCTTGTGATAACTTACACTTCTTCAATGATCTAACTACTTCAAAAGATAAATTGTTGACTTATACTCATTATGAAAAACCAGTGGTTAAGATTTCAACAACTTTTTTGCTTATCATACACATACATGTTCTTGTTTTTTGTGCTTATCAGCTGTTAATTTAGTCAATGGTTATTGCTGCAGTTTATCCTCCATAGTGCATCAATTCTTTGTTTGAATATTTCTTGATTGGTTAGGTATACACTAGATACCTATGAGGCAAGTATAATACTACTGTAACATAATTAACTATCACATAATAGGAGCCTGGTAAAACCGAGTTATAGTTGATAATGAAAGTCTACACTTGAAAGTTTGATTAAATTGTTTATAATCTGAAGCTGAGAAGTGGATCCTAGGCTAAATATGATAGTGTTATAAAAAAAGTCACTCCAATTCTACGTTTTTTTCTTATCCGGCTGGAATCTTTCTGTGGGAGATCACTGGTTAATTATGCCTTAGGTAGTACCTGGTTCCTATCGTGAGTTGGAATGTCATTTGACATATTTTGTTCAGCTGGTTAATAGTTGACCACTGAAGACATGATGAGGGGGTTAGAAATGAGTAGGAGTGTAGGACATTAGAAGATGAACGGTCATTTGTTGCCAAAGTAAAAAAATAAATAAAGCACACCGGTCATTTGGGAGTATAAACATGATAGTGTGATATTTGTTTGCCTTTTTTATACACTCAAATTTTAGTAATGGAGAGGATCCATTCTCCTATTGGCACTCACTCATGAAACAAGAAAGGTTATAATTATAAATATGATAGGGCAGTGGAAGAGCACATGTACATAAAAGAAGATAAAAAAAATCATAAACCTGATGATGATTGATCAAAGAGAAGTGCCAGATGATTTGAGTCTGTTGATGAAAGGGTTCTAGAAATAATATTCAAGAACATTGTTAAAAATAATTGTATAATTTGATTAATGGAAGTACTTATTGGAGGGAAATTTGATGTTTTACAGGGAAGTTCCAAACTGAAATCGGCAAAGCTTGGGCTTCGGAGATTGTATAGAGAAGGAATCACTCCTCTCTCTCTCTCTCGAGCAATAATCCGCTTGTCATTCTGATTCAACTCTGGAGTTTACGGATCTCCCTCTAGAGAAGGAAGTGGAAAGGGTGAGGGGATTCCTTTAAAAGTTTGTATCTCAACATTTAGTAGATTTCTTAACACCTGTAAAGATCACCAACATAGCAGGTGTGCATGAAACAATATTTGGTAGATGATTTACCTGGATTTCTTGTATCAATATACATTCCTACCTTGTCTCATATTCATTAAATTTAAACCTCATTGGTATGAGATGAATGAAAGTATTGGACCTTAAAAAGATGAATTTCTTGAGTTCCGTGCAGGTTGATTGTAGTTACATGGGAGTAGGTTTCGATAACTATTGTTTTAGTTGTGCCTGTAGATATTTCCGTCGTTATTTTGATCTTGAATGTTCAATCAACAGTTTTGGTTATGCACTTCCATTTACCCCCCTTTGGTGGAGCCAAGTTCAATTACGTGAATCTTTTTGGCTTGAATCAAGGCAAGCCTAAGTTCAGGCATGCTCGTGGGTTGTGAATTTACAAATATGCAAATCACATTTTATTTTTTTGTTAAGGAATCTATTTGTTCGTGCACAGAGCAGCTAACAGATCCAGTAAAGTCAACGAAATTCTATAAACTATTTTTAGTTTCAAATTATTGGCAAGTGTTTTGTTTTCTACATACTTGGCGTACCTTGGGATGTCATGTATGTAAAGGAACTGGAACTAATTTTTTTTCTCTACATACAGAGCAGCTAATTTTTTTTCTACCGTATTAACAAGGTTGGAACTTTCAGACAAACCTAGAAAGCTATGTGTTCCGTTTAATCAAAGCTAGATACTATCAGCAAAGCAATTTTCTTGCATCATCAGTTTGGCCATAATTAAAGCTATAAAGTTCTAGTTCGTGTGGTAGCTTCATGAATTCTTAAACCTGAATTCCTCAAATTGTTTGTTCTCCGTATTTCAATTCTAATAATTATAAGCAAGCAAAGGTTCAATGTTGGGTTCATTTTTTGAGTTTGCATCAAAAGATTCTCTTTGCCATTACAATTACTGATTCTTTTGGTCATTTTGCTAGAGTTTCAATAGATATTGATTTGTCTTGCCAAAATTAGAAATCGAATTTGGGTTGAAAGAAAATGCTATGATTTTCTAATATGAGAATATGTCATCTTTTTGTTCACATAGTCATAGTTTTTCCTCTTGTAAACTTTAAACTTATGGTAAGTAAATATATTCATGGTGAGAATGATAGTTTGGCTAACACAGAACAACCAGAACTCAAACCCCTTCTTATTATCAGTCTAGAACTCAACTGTTGTAAAGTTTATTGAAGTTATCTCAAATTCAAAAAAGAAAGAATGAAACAGTTGTTAATACTACCCCTCTAGAGAGGTATCCTCATAATACTACGTAATTTCAATTTTTTTTTGAGGTCCTTTTTCTTTTTTGTTTGTTCCTGTGTTTGATGTATGTCCCCCTAAATATCAATTTTTTCTATGTTTGAATAATAAATTTCAGCCTATCTAAAAATAGAGATTATGGATAATTACCCACCAACAAGCTCAAAAAGGTTGTTAAATCGGAGAGTGAATAAAGATACGCTGAAAAATTTCAACAAGTGATCAAAACTTCTTATTATATACCATTTGGGAAATGCAGTTTTAGGCTTTGTTTTTCAGAATTTGCACGTTTACGTTTTTTATTTTATTTGTAATGTAAAAAACTGCGTATTGGAATTTTGTTAATTATTTCATTGATTGGTGTACAATAAAATTTCTTCTTGATAATATTGTTTCCTATTTCTATTCTTTCCATTATACACTTTTTTTTTGTGGTAAAAAACAATGCAAATTATTTCTTGAATAAATGTTGGGATATCAATAAAAAGATGAAAACTATATAAAGTTAAAGATGAGACCCACCACAGGCTTGGAATCAAGCTCAAAATCCATTTTGTTAAGTTGTGAATGGTAAACCCAATTTAGATCAG
>Ga0315914_1000889_pt1 | contig 41805 bp, 17 predicted proteins | sample MpolenodulesMG_FD_203920 | JGI IMG/M metagenome (GOLD analysis project Ga0315914, IMG submission 203920) | Medicago polymorpha root nodule microbial communities from Los Angeles, California, United States - elongated nodules | ecosystem: Host-associated > Plants > Roots > Nodule | place: USA... | reverse complement strand
AAGAGCATAGAAGATAGTTTTTAGTTTCCATAAATTAATTTTTTATATTTAACATGAAACTATTTTTTTATGGGAAATGCTAACGGAGGCACCGGTTAAGGAAACAAATATAGTAGCTTTTGTATTGGAAATTGTGTAATCAATTTTTAAAAAATCAAAAAAGTGTTATTTTTAATTCAAGTTTTCCTTTTTTGGATTCCTTAACCGGTGCCCCGGGGCACCGGTTAACATGACCCTTTCTTTATTATGATTCCGTGTCTCAATAATAACCTGTTACTTTGCTGAAGATAGAGTGTGAGTTGTGGATATACAAAAGAATTGGAAGACATATGCTAGAGGAGTTCATTCAGGGAGAATTATTTCTTTCTTCAAAGAATGATTTCTTTGGTTTTGGTTTTGTTTTGCGTGCTACACACAACAAGCTACATAAAAAAAAAAAAAAAAAATCCAAATATCAATAATTAGGCCTCATTACCCGAGTCATTTCAATGATTAGCTAGGCTGCTGGGCACAAAAATTTAAAATGGAAAAAACAAACCTCCAATATTGTCAACGCATGCATGTTCTCAAGAATGTATGCAGATAGATTTTTTTGTGTGAAGTTCATTGAAAATTTGTAACAGTTTAATCACAGATATAAAAGGGGTACGAATTACTTGCATAATGAAATTTGAAAGTTAAACTTTAGCTGATGTTGAAGTAGAGGTTGAGATGTATTGTTTTTTACACAGAATTTTTTTTTTGTTACATTTTTTTACACAGAATTTGATATTTCATTTTGTTCAAAAAGTGGACCGTCGTCATTTAATTTTAAAAGTAGGGTGAGAATAGACTAGAGAAGCTAAACTTCGTAAGGACAAAAGAAATATCCAAGTGGAATGGATATTGAATTTTCCAAGTTAACAAGATAGTGAGTAGTTTTAAGTAGTTGTACTAAAAAAAAAAAGACTAGTAGTTGTAAGTGGACTTTTAGATCGTGATGCATGACAGAATTTAATGGTCTACTAGTAAACTATCATCAATTTGATGATGTAAGTAGTGATATTAAGGATACAATTGATAGATAATTTATGTTAGAAAATGAGCATGGGATAATAAAATATATTTGATCTGAGAAATTTAGTGATAACTGAATGAAGGACAAAATACATTTTTTAAAACCATCATTAATTAGTGGCAGTAGTAAGGTAAAGAAATATTCATTGTCATAGAAAATTGCTCTATTATAGTCAAGCTATGTAATTGATATGGTCGAAGTATGCTAGATAAACAAGTGGAGAGGGTGGATACTCCTTAAAATGGAGGTCCCTACTTTGATCCCTTTTAAAAAAAAATAAACTTCTTTAAGAGATGTCCTATCCATGTTGATCTGTTGGACTTAAACATAAATGCTTGGATTTCATCCCAAAAAAGTTAAAGAAAAGAGTGCTTAAGTGAATTCTAGTACCACTTGCATAACTAACTGGATCCACTCACACACTAGGAGTTAAGCAAATAAATATTGCTAGTACGAAAAAGGCAGGACAACTTTGAGTCTCAAATTTGTCATCCTACACTAAACTGATACATGTAAATCTTTGGCATACTTTATGATTTAATTTGGACTTTGGATAATCTCTTATATGAAATTGATGAGTAGGTTTTGGTTATTAATCATATACAATATACAATAGAAGAATAGGTGTCAGGTTATAGTTTACAAAATTAGATCTACATGTAAGTGAACTCACATGAGCTCAATGATTGAGTACAATTTTTTGCTTCAAATGTTCCACATGGTTGGGGATGAAAGAGATGGGAGGGAAAGATAATCATTAGTCTTCCGGTATTCAGTAATATATGTATATAAACCAATATTAAGTAGATAAAGCAAAGTTAACATGAAGCAACTTTGCTTTTCTGAAGTGTTGAAATTAAACACTGAGATCAAATACCAGATCCATGTTGAAGTTTTCTCTTCTCAATCAAATAGAGAAACATAAATTTTTAAGAAAAAGTTAAGGTCTGATTACTTTCTTAAAAATATTCAGTTTTTTTTTAAATGTGTGCCTAATTTAAATTATTCACAAGGAGATTGAAGAGTTATGTGATGAACAACCGTGATATAGAGAATATGCAGGACAAACTAGTTACGAAAAAGACTCTAGTAATCTAGAGTTTGGTTTAGTCAAGTAAAATCTGATTAATGATTGTTCCAGCTAGAAATTGAACTTAAATATTAACCATGAATTCGACCTTATTTAAAACTCATTAATCACTTGAATTAAACCATGTGAGATTCACGAGTAGAACTATCTAACTCATGATTTATGAAATTAGGAGGAATCTTATTTACAGTCAAGTTATATGGAACAAGATTTGAAGTGTTCAATGATCATAAAAGTCTGCACTATAAGTATGATTTGAACACGAGACAACAAAGATGAATGAAATTTTTAAAAGATTATGATTTTGAATTGAACTATCATCCTTGGATAGGTAAATGTTGTAGCATATGCTTTGAGTAGAAAGACAACATTGTGTGCAACTATGGTTGTAATGAAGCAGAGATAATTCCATAAGAATCCAGAAATCCAAGTAATAAATATTTTCAATTATGTGATTGACTAATAATGTAAAATATTAAAATGGAGAAATGTAGCCTGATAATCGTGATTTAGCTTTTGTTGTTGTTAATTTTGATTGAAGGTGTGTCCTGTGTCTGACACCGATACGATACCGACATTTATGATTACATTGAATTATGTTATTTTCTCAAAATTTTATCAATATCGACGTATTAGTGTCGTGTCCAATATATGTGTCTGCGTTCATACTTCATAAATTTTAATTTACTATTTACTACATTTGGGACATAAAGTTAAGAGAAGAAAAAGAGAGTGGGAAGGTAGCACAAGAAGTCCATGGAATGAATGTAAAATGTGTGGTGATGCAGACATGACCGAGTACAAATTAAAGGTAGCATAATAGAAGGGAAGGGATCACCGCAGATTCCGTGGTTCCAGGCTTGCACTCCAATTAATCATCTCGTGCACAAATCGTTGAGCCAAAGTAATGGCTAGCTAGCTTATTGCTTCCTATACTTTCCTTTAATTAATCTCTCTATAAAGATAGTGTATACTACCCTCTATCTTACACTCTACATGATCTATTATGTCATTCTTCAAGCATAACGTGTTAGCAACTAAATACTACAACAAAAATAATTCGGTTGTAACTCATCACTATTCATTAAAATATTCCATAAAACTAGAACAATCATTAGGTTCATTGATGAGAACTTGAATTTAGATATAGCTAGTAAGAAACAAGATTAATTGTGGGCGAGCATAAATTCTAGAATTGAACATGCCACACATTTTGTGTGTTCTAGAGCACAAAGTAGAGAGTGAGGGGATCTGAAGAAAGCTTCATGTTTCTCCACATCTCTTTATTCTGATAGTTATTGGTAAAAATGTAATCATTATTGGCCTTTCCTTTGTCTTTTGAACTACTACTCTTGACATGATTATGATCACATTAAACTTCATTCTCATGATCCTTTTGTTATTTTGGTACTTCTAGAGTGGTTGTTTTCTCACTCTAACAAAACCCATAGAATTCAATAATTTAATTTACAGAATACTTTATACTAAAATTTACGAGGCCTAAACTAAGTTGCTTGGGCTTTAGTGACAAAGAGCTCCTTCTAAGAACGTATCCGGGGAATACCATATTCGATTCTCAGGGGGAACAACGCTTAGCTATGCGCATGCATCTACGCAAGAGTCGGATTAGTCGCTCACATTCGGCGGGTCGAAAACCGGTGCAAAAGCAAAAAACAAATTACAAGGCCTAACATTCATTAAATTTTTTACATTTTACATTCCATTTATTTGTTATATGTTGCACTTCAAAAATATCATTCTTTTATTATTGTTTTGGGTCAACTAGCCTAGTGGATAAAATTCAACACTTTTAAAGTGAATAAGTGGAGAATCGGGGTTCAAACCTTGATCCCTATATATATATAATGCAATGTCCCTACCAACTAAGTTAAACTCACATGGACAAAAATATCATTCGTTTAAAAAATTCAAAAAATACCAATTAATAAATTTGTATATATGCATATGTTTGTGTATAACTTTTACTATTTTTAAGATTTTGTGCATCATATAATAGGCGCATCTTTGATTAAAACATTTATCGTTTTGAGCGTAACTTTTTAACAATGTGTTTGAAATCACTATTGAAACTTATCCACCATGCGATCCACCTCTCACATGTGTATTTTCGTATTCACCACGCAATGCCATCATGAAAATCAGACTTTTTCGAATAGACACTAGTGAATATCAAGCTTTACAATCATCTTAACAGTCATGTGATATGAGAATAAATTTCATATCTCGTGTTTCAAAAGTGTATTAATCATTTTGTTCATATCTTTTTTTAACTTCTTTCGTTTTCGAATCTACTAGAGTCAATATTACGCATTTCTGTTATTGAAAAGAATAAAATTCATCTTTAAAGACATAATTGACATTGAAAAGTGTATCTTAAAGTTAATAATCCATATTTGATCATTAAATTAAATAAGTAAATTAAATAAAATTGAAATAATTAAAAGATTTTTTTGGTATCAAAATTATTTAGTTCATGATCTAGTTTTCCATGCATTATTCACCCAAAAATAAATGGTGCAAACTTACAACCTACTAAACCTTGTGTGGTTTAGATATGAAAAGGCAGTGAAGTGATTAAAAAGATTGAGGGGTTGGTGTGAGATGCAAGCAAGCCATATATAGCCTAATTGATTCACCCCGTGAACGTGATAGGTGGTTAATAGTAAATAGTAATTACTAATTACTGATAAATAAGCATGCTAATATCGTGCCACCAAGCTTTGGTTGGAGCAGTTTTGTTTTCATTTGGTGAAGTGCGTTGGCAAAGTGTGAGAAAGAGAGTGTGAGACGGACTCTCTCTATATATGTCCACTCTGCCACACTCCCCATTTTTGGTCACTTTCTGTTAATTTTTCATTATTTTTGGTCTCTTTTTTCTTTAGTTAATTCTTTCTACCTTGCTTGCTATATTCTCTCTCAAATTTTTCTATATTTTCCCTTTCCTTAATTTAGCTATAAATAAACACTTTGTTGTGTTCACAAATCAATCACAGTTACTGTGTATTGGGTGGCTTTTGACTCCCCTAACCCAACTTAAATTTTATCCCTTTATTAATCTCTATTCTATATATAAATAACCACTCTTCTTTCTTTGCTACCTTAACCTTACATTACAATCACAAAACCCCTCTCTCTCTTTTTCTCTCTTCTTAACTTTTAAGGTTAAGGTTCAATCTCTCTCTCTTAATCCAAATCAAACATGGAACCTGCCCCTGAACAACCACAACAACAAATCTCTTTAGCCTCTAGAGAAATCACCAATATCATCAAAGGCAAAAGAACCAAAAGGGTTAGGCCACAATCTCCTATACCTTTCTCCATCACTGCTAATTCTTCAACTGGTGAAGGAGGAGGAGGAGGAGGAGGAACAGGAGAAAGAGAAGATTGCAACAATGTTGATGATGTCAACAATAACACCATCATCATCAACACCAACAACAATAATACATCTCCAACAACTTCTTATGTTGAAGAAAAACAAGACAGTACTATTATTGAAGAAGAATATGATATGGCAAATTGTTTGATTCTATTGGCACAAGGACAAGCAAAGGAATCATCACCAAAGAACACGGATGATTTAGATGGTGGAATGATGAACTACACAAAATATAGCAGTAGAAAATTCATGGAAGCTGCTACTTTGGATTCTGGAAGAGCTGGTTTCTATGTTTATGAATGTAAAACATGCAACAGAACATTCCCTTCATTTCAAGCCCTTGGTGGTCATAGAGCAAGTCACAAGAAGCCAAAAGCTTTAGCAATTGCTCAAGAGAAAAAGCACTTATATGATGATGATCAAGAGTTTCAATTCAAACCCAATCATAAATCAATTTCCCTTCAATTGAATAACAATGGTAAGGGAAATCAACATGGTGGAAGCAACAACAACAAGTCTAAGGTTCATGAGTGTTCCATTTGTGGTTCTGAATTCACATCTGGACAAGCACTAGGTGGCCATATGAGGCGTCACCGCGCACCGGTGGGAACTTCTGCAGCCAACACCACACTCTCTTTGACACCAATGGCTTTGGAACATGATGAAGAACAACCTAGGAAGAAAAGGAATGTTTTGTCTTTGGATTTGGATCTCAACCTTCCTGCACCTGAAGATGATCATAGAGAATCTAAGTTTGCCTTTGCTTCCAAGCAACATCAACAACAACAAAATGGCCAAAAACAACAGCAGCAGCAACAGCAACAGCAACAACAAAAGCAACAAACAAGTCTTGTCTTCTCTGCACCAGCTTTGGTGGATTGTCATTACTGAGACAGGTGACAAGGTTTTGGTTTTGGATTCAACATGATGATCAACAAACAATTTTTGATCATCAACATTCAAATCTATTTGTTGTAAGATATTATATTCTTTTGATTCATTATCAACTTGAACAAGCACCTGATAATTTTTACAAAATTCAGTTGTTTATTGAAGAATTTTTTTTTTTAATTTGTTCTATGAAAAGGCCTACACAACAACTCATGTATAGCTCATGTTGTGTATCTTTTTCATTTAAATTTTTCTATTTGCTCTTTTTTTTTTCTTTCTGTGCCAAAGAATGTGATGATGTATTATGAGTACAGAGAGAAAGAGGGACATAAGGGGGTTATAGTTACTGGTACTATCTTAAAAATCTTTGTTTTAGTTTCCATTGTTTTGTTGTCTACAAAAAAGGTTGCCTCCTCTCTCTCTATATCTAAATGTTCTGTCTTTGTCCCTCTCTCTGTGTATATGTCCCCTCATATTGGTCATGGATATAGAATAAAAGTATGGAAAGCCAGTAAGTAACTGCTATTCCCACATGAATTCTCATGGTGTCCTTTTTCTCCTTTACTAATATGTTGTCATTTAATATAGATTATGATTGAAATCTAGAGATGATTAGATTTTTTTCTGATTTATTTAATTTAGATTATGGGAGGCACACTTGATACATGGTCAGAGATAATCATCGACTCTTTGCAGATTTACAATGAAATTTACATATAATCTACAGATGGCAGAATTTCAATCTTGAACCTAAGTTACAGCTAGGATGTCAACGGGGCAAGACGGGGGAGTATTTCCCCGCTTCCCGTTCCTAGCACCCAAAATACCCCATCCATGTCCTCTCCGTCTTGGAGAGTTTTTCTCACTATCCTCATCGTTGTGGATTCCTGTCTCCGTAGGAATCCATCAATATACAAAATAATAATCACATTTTTTTCATTTGTTTAATTTTTAACAATAAAACAAATGAAAAATTAAGACATTTTTATATGTCTTCTAGCAACAATAAACATCACATATAAAAGAAATTTACATGCATATTGTGAGAAAAGACAAATACATATAAATATTTGAATATGTACGTATAAAAGTTATTTTAGTAAACTGTATGGGGACGGGATCCCTATAGGGCAGATTGTATAATTTTTGTCCCCAAACCATTCTCCGGTGAACTTTCTTACCCAGAAAAAAACTCTGTCGATGGGCCTTTAAATGGACAGTTCCCACGAATATCACCACTTGCGGATACAATCTAGCATCCTTAATCACTACAAATGCGAGCGAAATGTTCAACCATATGTGTCGACCACAATTACTAGGTCTATAGTTGTCTCTTGTAAATAACATGTACCAGTTTTATTTTTTAAATATAGAATCTGTCACATTAGTTGTTTTTAGAATAACTAAAAGAGATCCCCGTGAGCTTAGCTCAGTTGGTAGGGATATTGCATATTATATTGTGTGAACTCTAGTCACTAGACTACTTGACCCAAATAAAAAAAATAACTAAAAGAGAAATTTCAATATAAATTAGAACTAAATTTACTTTTTATTTGTTAGAAACGAAACACATCTACTTGTTTTTTCTCAAGAGTTTCTACCTTTACTCTCAACAAAAATGTCACTATTCAGCCAGTTTTGTTGCTTTCTTGGCTTGTTGCATCTCTGTGCTAGTTAATTGCTTACTCATTACACCTAAGCAAAGCAACTCAAGAAATCATTTATAGTACTTCGTTATTCACAACTCTCAAATTTCTTTATTGATCCTCAAACTTGATAGAGACATACAGCTAATAAATACCAAAATTAGAACAACAATTCCACAAAGGAAAGTGAGTGCACTAATATTGAATTAAGCTATTACATTAACACATATAACTAAACTACAAAGGATTTTGATTTGTATATTCTTTTCTTTTAGATGAAGTGAAAACATAGAAGCGTTGAAGAAAACTCAGTTCCTCTACAACTATAGGTTTACACTCAACCTATTATTAGTAGGGTCATTGTATTTTATATGATTAAATAATTAACATAACAACCAAAGTTTGTTGAGTATAAAAAATAAAGTCAAAAGTCTAAATAATGCAACTTGATATTATGTGAATACAAGTTGAGGATGCATTTAATTACTCAAAAATAGTAAAATAAAATGATTAAAAGGAAGAGAAAAGGAGGGTATGAGGGTTGCCAAGTTGAGTAGGTTGCTAATTTAGGGCCAATTTATTGTTAAATGGTCATGAAAAGAAGAGTGAAATTGGATCATTTTTTTAGTAGAAATTGTTTGGTGGAGAATTAATTGAATCAAACGGAGTAAGATCAACTGAACTTGGTTCAGTAGTTATTTTCATTAGAGGTAAATGGATCATTGAGAAAATAGATCAATGACTTTTTTCTTTTAAAATTGAAGTATATAAATTTCTGTGACGGATTTAATTGGTGTCATGTGGTCCACTTGATTCATGAAGACTACTACTACACAATACACTTGACATGAAACAATGTCTTTAAAAGAATATAACCAACTAATACTGTTATTCCGGTGACATCATATAGTATAGATAATGCTAGAGATCTTACTCAAAAAAAAAAAATGATTCTTCTACTCTTTTTCCTAAACCATATTTAACCTCTTGTTTTATTTAAAAAAATATATATTCATGCATAATATTTCTTGGTTCACAGTATCATATATATCTTTTTCAAATTTTGATTTCATTAAAAAACTCTCTTTGTAGTGTCATTATAGAGAGCTTGCTTGTGTAGCTACTGCCATACTTGCAGTTGAAAAATGCTTTATGTTGAAGCACTCTTTGCCTTTAGATTATACCTATAGTATTTAATTTAATTTATTTTATACTACTACACAGAAGTTTAGGTTATACGCAGAGTATACGCAAATACACCATACTTGAATATACCTTGCCTCTACCCCACCCTTTGGTACCAGCCTCTTTTATCCGTTTCTTCAAGGTGTACGTATATGTAACGTGATACTTCAAATACTAACCGGTCTTTTTCTCAACTATATTCACCAATTCTTTTTAATTTATACTTTAAATATCAATGAAATACAAAATTTTGGTGTATTTTTTTTCTTTGCAATTTTATGTTATTTTATAATTTATTCCCTAAAAAAATGTTATTTTATAATTTATCTTCCTTCCTTTAATTAAATAATTTAATTTAATCTAATCATAAATTGAAATTTGATCTAAATCCCATTTAAACTTTATATCAAATTTAATTTACTTTTTAAATCAATCTTAACAAATCTAATATAAACTAATTATAACTTGAATTAAAAATATAATAATTAAATATATACACTAACAAGTCACCCTTCAGCATGCTAGTCTAGTATTCTAGTCAATCTTAATTTTTGTCATGATGAAGATCAACTATAATCTTTATTCGAGAAAAATATATAAGCAAACATGTCATCTGTCTCCATGATAATTTTTAATTACTACTTCATTCGTCATAAATTATAATTTATTTTTCTCATGCAATAAATGGAGTAAAATAACTTATAATTTTTCTTTTTTCATACCTATTAACTACATATTTTAATACATATGAAATTATTAAAATAACTTATAATTTGGGATAAAAACATTATATTATTTATAGCTTTTGAAAAATTTCAAAAACTATGTAGCAAACTCTTTGAAAGAGAAGTGTTATTTGTGTATACTTTGAACAAGCACCTCTTAAAAAGTTCGAATTTTGAGAAAATGTAAATGATTGAATAATGTTGGGGCTTTGAGTTTTACATGCATAATCATGGGCGGTTTCAAGGTCCGGTGAGCCGGGTGTTGTTTGCAATTTTTTATGTAAATCCCTCTGAATTTCTTATATAAACTCCTATAAATTGGGCAATTTTTTTAGATTTTTTGATTATTTGCTTGCAATTTTTTATGTAAACCCCTATAAATGTGTTGCAAATTTTTTTTGTCCAGGCTTTATAATAATCCTGGCTCCGCCACTCTGCATAACCATTAAACTTTTCAGGTTTCAAGTGCAGCAGTCTCTTCTCAACAATCAAGTTATATGCACTTCATCATGTTCATCTTTGTCATCTTCTTAATCAAGTTATTGCAACATACCCTAAAACAAGATATCTAACAAATAATGTTAATAATAAGCAAGATATATTGATAGATCTAATCAAAGCACAAGTTGTGCAAAATTTAGCAAAGACACACAGTCAACAACTTACAAGCAGTTGAGACAACACTTGCTGCCCATCATCAACAAACCACCAGGCCCAACAGCTCCAATAAAATGTCAAACGCACAAGCATCACACTCTTTTAGCCTAAGTGATTGTTTTATAGGTCTCTCAAATTACTCAACCCTCTAAAATAATATCGATTAAAAGTTACGATCGTTCCAAAAAACGACAATCAAATTGTAATTCCAATAAATTTATGAAATTGGGAGTTAGGATCCAATAAATCAAAGGGGGTGTTTTTTTTGTGGTGGCTGGGATTCGAACCCCGTATCTTGCATATATAATGCATTGTCCTTACCAACTGAGTTAAGCTCACGGGGACATCAGAGCGTGTAAAACAATCACTTTTAACATTATAACCACTCGAATTGAACCAACTCCGTCCACATTTTGGTTGGGTCGTCAAATTTAATATAAATAATTAATATTATAAAAACATTTAATAAAAAAGGAAAAGGGGAAAATCTATCTTCTTATCATAAAAGCTTATAAGGTTATGCTATTGCTTAACCCTAATCATAAGTTTGATTTCCCTCCTAAACATCTTTACCTAACTTCCTTAGCAAGTCTCAAATGCATTTAATGAGGTATATCATGAGTGCATTTAATGCACATCTTGAAAATTGATAGAACTAATTGTGATATGTGAAGCTTTGAAATTCTCCTTCCTATTTCCTAGCCTAATCCCCTATTTCTATGCTTAATTTGAATTCAGTTACAATTTGTCCTATTATCTAGGCTAATTTATCTGAGCTGCATTGTAAATGAATTTTTTTAATTCCATCTATTTTTATGGAGCTCAACCGTACCTTAGTGGTGCTGGAAATTCTTTGCATGCTACAATGCAATTGGTTTTTTCCTTTCTTCAATCTTTTGGCTTGTTATCTACTTATGACTCATCACTTTTTTAATGGCCTTAAAACTTATCTTTTGGTTCCACCGATCAAATGAAGCAGGGTTATTGTACAATATTTTACAAATGAAACAATTATTTTTTTATACTTTTTGGATTGTGAAGTTCATAAAGGATAAATTTAGTGTTGCTAACTATTATAAATATATGAATAGGTCTTCTCTGATAGAAGTTGTATAGTTAGTGTGCACTATATGTAATGTTTTTTTAAAAAAAACTAAATGTTTATGTATGGCATTATGTAAATTTTTGTAAATATAAATCGGTGGTATTGTATTGTAATTTTGTGTGGCCAAATCAACTACTAAATTAATGTTCAAAGATATCTTAATTTCATTTTTATATTAACCTAATCATATCCACGATACATAGCTAGCCCTGATTTATTAATATTTTTTAAAAGAATTATGCAACCATAAATCACTTTAGTAAATTAATTTTGCTTCAAATCAATAACTCAGAATATGCATTTCATAGTTTTTTTAGGGGACGTATTTCATAATTTAGTAATATCATTTTTATTCATGGTATTTTATTATTTAAATTTATCAATTTTTGAATATAAGTTTGTTAAATAAATTTAACTCTATAGTGTAATTGTCCCGTTCATCACATGGGAAAAAGACTCACTGGAATATCGATTAAAAGTCGGAGTCCCGGTGATGTTGTTAAGGAATATCAATCAAATATTAGGATTATGCAATGAAACAAGACTCACAATAACCGAAATGGGCAAATACATGCTTGAAAGAAATGTGGCATCGGAAGTCATATTGGAGAGAAAGTATTTATACTTAGGTTATCTCTTACACCTTCCAACCTTAGAACTCATTTACCATACTCTCTGAGACAATTTTTGTTGGCACGTTCATTCTCACTAACAATCAACAAGAGTCAAGGACACTCTCTTAAAAATGTCGGAATATATTTTTTGTCACCGGTATTTTCACATGGTTAGTTATATGTTGTTATTTGAAGAGTTACTTCAAGAGATTAGTTGAAGATATTGATAACTGGTGAAGATGGCGAATATACTAACGTGACTTCAAACGTTGTTTATAAAAAAGTATTTGGTAATGTATAATAATTAAGGTTTGATGTAAGATTAATTCTTCACTATTATGTTCAATCGTCGTACTCTAACAATGTCAGCTTAATACTAACTAGACCTACACTCGTGCAGCGCACGGGTTGGGCCTAATGTAATACCTAATACTATGTCGTGATTCACTATTCATGAAAATGTTAATGTTGTTGTTTATATTGAACTTATAGTCGGTGAGAAGCATAAACAACAAAAAAAACATTTAAAATTTAAAAGTAGATAAAAATTATTACATATTTCTAAAAAATTCTCTGTAAACCACATTTGATGCAACAATATCATCTTCACCATCTTCATTAGTTATCAATATCTTCAAACCTTTTCTTGAGGTCACTCTTGAAATTGCAACATATAATTAACCATATGAGAATATTGGTGTTGGAAGATATACTCTGACATATTCAAGTGATTGTCTATGACTTTTATTAATGGTCATTGCAACCTTGATTCCCATTGAAAACTCTTCCTTGAAATCTCAGTTTCGTCTCCTTCTCTTCCACATATCACTTTATCATGATTCAGTTTCTCTCTCTGATTTATTTTTCTTTCCATTTTTTCCTCTTTCTCATCTTTCTTTCTTCATTTTATTTCTTGATCATTTGTTTTTCTCCCACTCTTTATCCATTATTTTTCATTTCTACACATCTCCAAATATTTGTTCTTAAAGAGTTAGGATTTGAGGATAAATTTTTTTATTTCATTGGTTTGTTTCTCATCCATCTTTCTTTTCAAATTAGAGGCACATTATGATCAATAAAATATTTTGTTAGTGGGATAATTGGATATATGCATGAATGGGAAAATTGATCTCACTCTGCGTTAATATCATATGCCCTTGGTAAAATTAAGTCATTTTTGGTAGAAAAAAATAATATCTACTAAAATTCTTGTGCATTGAAATTAGAAGACTAAATGAATTGAATGTTACATTGATTGAAAATGAAATAGATATTGAAAAGAAATTTACCTCTGCTTGCACGGGTTTTGTAGAGCTTCGTATATAACTATGAAATTGACTTATTCTTACTTTTAAAGTTATATTCAGTATTATGTTATCATACTAACTCAAAAAGCAAAAAAAAAAAAAAACAAAAGATGGACTGCAATAAAAAAGACAAATCAAAAGAACAAATATATACAAAAGTATGTACCAAAAAATTGGTCCTAACCACAAAGGTTGTTAAATCTATAAAAATGAAAAGGAAAAGAAATTGCTATGTGGTGATCGAAATAAAAAAATAATTATGAAAAGGAACGGTTATGTGGTAATCGAAAGAAAAAATAACAATAAAAATGAACCGTTATGTGGTAATTGAAAGAAAAAATAATAATGAAAAGGAATTGCTATAAAAAAAAAAAAAAAAAATTGCAATGATGTTAGCGACTTTAAAATTTTTTTGAACTTTTCATGTGCTACTTGACTCAATTCTTTGTAGAACTTATTTTTCATAAAAATTAATCAGATCTGGCAAAAAGGGCGAGGTTATGGTTATTAGGTTCAATTACATGATGGTGAGAAATAATTTAGGGATTGTGAGATTGAAAGAAATATGACTCAAGATATATGTTGAATGCATAACATTGAAGCAATCACATGTCATCAAAATCATTAGTGCCCTCGTGGTAATAGTTGTTAAATGAAAGCATGAGGTACTTGGTTTGATCCCCAACATGGATTTTTTTTCCATAAATGATGGAAAAAGTAGGGTTTAGAGTAGGAGACTTAGTAGGATATATATATATAGATTATGTAATGCATCGCAGTTCTAATGTTATATATTCATTACAAATTAGTTATACATCGTCATATTTTATTTGTTGGTTGGTTCCGTGCATCGCACGGATCGATGTTTATGAAAAAAAAATCTTGATGGGAATTGAACTAGGCACCTCATGCTTCCAATTCACAACTCTTACCACCAAGTCATTGATGTTTTTGATGACATGTGATTACTTCAATGATATGCATTCAACATAAATCTTGCGTCATATTTCTTTCATTCTCACAATCCCTAAATTATTTCTCACCATCATGCAATTGAACCTAATAACCATAATCCCGCCCTTTTGGCGGATCTAATTAATTTTTATGAAAATAAAGTTCTGCAAGAAATTGAATTAGGTAGCACATAAAAAGTTCATTTTTTTAAGTCACTAACGTCATTGCAATTTTATTTTTTTATAGCAGTTCTTTTTCATTATTATTTTTTCTTTCAATTACCACATAACTGTTCCTTTTCATAATTATTTTTTATTTCAATTACAACATAGCATTTTCTTTTCCTTTTCATTTTTATAGATTTAACAACCTTTGTGGTTAGTGCCAATATTTTGGTGCAGACTTTTGTATATATTGTTCTTTTGATTTGTCTTTTTTATTGTAGTCCATCTTTTGTTTTTTGAGTTAGTATGATAACATAATACTGAATATAACTTTAAAAGTAAGAATATGGTCAATTTCATAGTTATATATGAAGCTCTACAAAACCCGTGCAGGCAAAGGTTAATTTCCTTTCAATATCTATTTCACTTCCAATCAATTTAACAATTAATTCATTTAGTCTTCTAATTTCAATGCACAAGAATTTTAGTAGATATTTTTTTTTACCAAGGGCATATGATATTAATGCACAGTGAGATCCATTATCTCATTCATGCATATATCAAATTATCCCACTAACAAAATATTTTATAGATCATAATGCGCCTCTAATTTGAAAAGAAAGATGGATGAGAAACAAACCAATGAAATAAAAAAATTTATCCTCAAATCCTAACTCTCTAAGAACAAATATTTAGAGATGTGTAGAAATGAAAAATAATGGATGAAGAGTGTGAGAAAAACGAATGATCAAGAAATGGAATGCAAAAAGAAAGATGAGAAAGGGAAAAAAAGGAAAGAAAAATAAATCAGAGAGAGAAAATAAAGTGATATGTGGAAGAGAGGGAGATGAAACTGAGATGTCAAGGAAGAGTTTTCAATGAGAATCAAGGTTGCAATGACCATTAATAAAAGTCAAGGACAATCACTTAAATATTCTCATATGATCAATTATATGTTGCAATTTCAAGAGTGGCCTGAAGAAAAGGTTTGAAGATATTGATAGCCAATGAAGATGATGAAGATGATATCGTTGCATCAAATGTGGTTTACAAATAATTTTTTAGAAATGTGTAATAATTTGTATCTACTTTTAGATTTTAAATGTTTTTTGTTGTTTATGTTTTTCACCGACTATAAGTTCAATATAAACAACAACATTAACATTTTCATGAATAGTGAATCACGACATAGTATTAGGTATTACACCAGACCCAACCCGTGTGTCGCATGGGTGTAGGTCTAGTAAAAGTAAAAACCAACAAAAGATAATATTTCTATAAAATAATTTAGTGTTAATGATCACTCCCTGACTTAATACCTCGTTGTCATAATGATACTTGACTCAAGATTAAATACAAAATAGTCTTTAGATGTACATTTTCGTTATCAGTTTAGTTCCTAATGTTAACTTCTCTTAACAAAATATATTTGTAAGTCAATGAAATATTATTAATATAGGGTTTTTCACTATTCCCAAAAATTGATTTTAATGATTTTTAAAAAAGTACTAATTATTAAATTAACTACATGTTGTCTTATTTTAATGATTTTTTTAGTAGTCTATTTTTAATGATAACTAGCAGAATGAACATATCGTGTGGGTTTTTTTTAAAGGAAATGTTAACAAGTCTAAAAAGAAAGTTTTTTTTTAAGAATGATGCATTCAACACATTAAAAATTAAAAGTAAATTATTTTTATTTTTAAATCCTTAATTAATGTCTGCACTTGTTAGCGCAAACTTTTTTTTAATACATCACAAGGCGTTGATTACCAATCAATGTAGAGGTAAAACCTACAAATCCATACCGTAGCTTCGCAATTCACCACGCTAAAATAATTAGGACAGACCGTCATGCCAATAAAAAGGGAGAGATCAATTGATAATTATAGATATTTCTTCACTTTGTGTTTATTTGTGTATTTGTTTGTGATGATATTTAATTTTTGATAAGCACATTGTTTGTGATAATATTTAATTTGAAAATTGTGTTAGTGACAAACTATCAATAATATATTTTCAGCACACTTAACTAACCTTGTGAATCCTGGAAAAGTTGACGAGAAAATCATCAAAATGGTAATAAATAAGATTTGGAGTGTAATTATGATTTCATTGGAAGTATTTGCTAAATATAGCGGCAGTTGTATTAATGAGACCAAATAGAAAGAGCAGGGGAGCAACAACTGCGATAGCTTATAAGCTGATTTTTGTTTTGTTTTTGAGAGAAGCTTATTAGTTGATATGTCACTAGAATGAGTGGAGACTCATAGAATCTACCAAACAAAATGGAAACATGACACTTTAAGGCTACTAAATCTACTAAATTTTTTGTTTTAAGTCTATCGACAAAATTATTTTTTTATCAAATTTTATAACTAAAAGACCTCGTATGCAAACAAAAAATGCATCATATTAAAACTTGTTTGATGTCTCATTTGTGATTAAAAATTAAGGCATATTCTTTTTCATCCTATTGAGTTTCTCACACACCCTATGCAATTCGGATTATAGAATCTGAATGGCACAATCACCGTGTAAAATCTTTCAAAACAATTAAAACATTTTGGATTTTATAATTCAAACATGATGCGCAATAAATTTATTGGATGAGAAAAGTAACTGGCAAAAATTAATGATCAGATCATGCACATGAAAATAAGTTGTAAAAAGTGTGTGCTAGTAATCATGTTTCAATCAAGACGACCTTGCAATTGCATGATATTGACACTAAAACATGGCATCATTTTCTACCTTTCTGTGGTTAAAGCGACATACATCAAATGTGGCTGAAAACTGACATTTGCAAAATGCAAACTTTAACTTGTATCAAATAAAAATTAAACTGACAACGTATCGTAGTAGCTACTACTAGTAAGTAACCAATGTTGTTACCTATATATAGCTTTCATACTTAGCATAAATAATTTGTTGTGAAGAAAAAGAATGTGTGGAATTATTGCTTTCATTCTTGATATTACAACTTAATGCCTTTGTCACAATCTACATGTCTCCAATCTCCTTAACAAAAGGTGCACCTTTTCAATGAAAACTAATGTAGATGAAACACATGGCAGTGGTGATCATAGCAAGTAGTGACCTATTGTTAATATTTACAAAGAAAAACACAAAATGAATAACTCATATTAGCTTATAAGCATTATTTCACATAAATTATGTCACAACTCAAAACAGGTTAATAATAATACCTTGTTGTATGTGAATTGTATGCCTTGGATGATGGGACGTTTGGCGGCGGTGGGGGTGGCGGTAGTGATGGAGGAGAAGGAGGAGTAGGAGGTGGAGCTGAAGGTTGATACTTGCCTTTAATCATGTAAACAATGCAATGACATCAATAACATAATACTAGTAGCATCAATACCATAAATTTTTCACATGAAGTATATAATAAGTAACTAACCACATAAAAGTAGATTCTGTGGAGGGGGTTTCTCTTTGGCAGGGTTTGGATTAGGATCATAAACTCTCACATAAAGCTCTTCACCTAAATACCAACTTTTCAAATTCTGTGATCTCAAGTTCCACATTCCTGGATTGTCAGGGTACAAATAAACTGCACTCCATCCTCCAGGGAACACTTGCACAGTTGAGCGAACGACGGGGTCAAATAGGTTATAACTTGACCTTGACTCTTCATTCCATTCTCCTTCTCCATATCCAACAACAAAGAAGCTATATCCATCCAAATGCCAAGAATCAATGTTGGTTAAAGTGTTCTTAACCACTATCTCTGCCCACTCTTTATGCAATGCGCTTGCTACAAAAACATCGCGCACCGCGATAACATTTGAAGTGTTCTTGGAATAAGCATCAAGTTCATATACACCAGATCCATTGGAAAAGTGATCAGCCAACTTCAGTGGTGTTTTTGGTGTCGAGTATGACACATTGTTGACAGTGTGGAAAGATACTTGATCAATCGTCGCAGTTGATGCTTCTAGAATAAAAGTCTGAGATATTGTTACATTTGTTACATTGAATGTTCCTTGAGGATTAGGCCTTGCAGCTCCTGCTGTTAGATTCCATCTGCAATTGAAATAGAACCATGAGGTGAATATTTGTAATTTTCTATATGATTTGATTAATTGCTCATAACTAAGGAGAGGCATTGCTATTGCTAGCATCTTAATATGACGGCATTAGATAAACAACTTAATTAAGCGCTTATAGCATAATTGTTTTATCATATAAGTGTTTATGTATAAGTTACTTCTATAACAAGATAAAATAAATTCAAGTTGTTTTCATATAAGCTATAAACTTTTTTCAAAAGCTATTTTGATGAGCTTATACAAATAAGTTGAAAACAACTTATGCACATGTTATAAGTTGTTTCCATAAACCCTTCAATACAGCCCCGCAAGTGTTTCCATATAAATTCAAATAGGCTCTTAGCACAATTATGTGACATTCAATTTACCTAATGGATTTAGCTTGGTTGATGGAGAATTCCAAATCAAATGGATCTGGACCAATTGGGAGAGGTCCATTAGCCTGTGTTGTGGAATTATCATAATGAAGCACAGCAATGCCAACTAGACTGTTGTTAAGAGTGGCATTACTCATTTTAGGAGAAGCCACTATGTAATAATCAGCAGCATTTTGATTTGCTGTGACAAGAACTGAATAGGATTGGCCTACATGAACATCAAGAGAATCCAAATCTATCTGATTCACATAAGATCCTTCAGTTTCAACCAAAAGCAGTTTATGATTTTGAATCCTGAAATTGAAGCTCCAAGCTGTCCCTACATTTGATATCCTAAGCAAATATGTGTTGCCTTTTGACACATTATCATAAAAGGAGTTAGCTATATTAATCCATGAAATGAAATTTTCATAAAATGTTGAAGTCAGCAACACTTTTATTCACTTCTTCTTACCTTGTGTAACATTGAAGGTCTCATATGTTTTTGAAAAATTGTTCATATATGGCCCTTTTCCATTTATTAACATCCAACTTGGGGAAACAACATCCATAGTGTCCAACCTGTCCCTAACATCCTAGTTGAAATTATATAAAAATTAGAATTAGCAAATCCAAAACAAATAATAATATAAACAAATAACTAATATGATAATAATAGAAAGTATTAAACTACCATGTAGCTCCTATTGTACCAGTCACCAATTAAAAGATCAAACTCAGCTTCAGGTTTTGGAAAAGGAACACTTATCACTGCGCGGTTATTAACTCGAATCGGACCAAACCCTCCACCGGCTTTAAGGAAATTGATGGAAGGGAAATAGAAGAATGTACCAATCTGATCTTTAGTGTCAAAAACATAAGTCCAATTTGTTTGAGGTTGGATAGGGCAGTTTGTACCAGACACTCCATCTTGCCAAGAATTTTGCCTTTGTTGTATGCCATTCCTATACATAACAAAACCATAATTCTGCATGTTTAGTTCAAGCACCATTTCTAAATCTAAAACAAAAACATTGAAAACATAAAGCACCATGTACCATGTAAATAGCACAGGTTCAATATAACCATTGAAAACATTGACATGAATAATATCATTTGTTGTTGCATTTATAAGGGGTCCAGGAAACATGCCATTGATTGCTATAACCTTCAAATCAGATCAGCAACAAGATTGATCAACAATTTGTATGAAATGAATCATAAAAATTAGAAGATTAATAGATTAAAGGCAATAATCTCTACCAGTTTATTTTCAGACACTAGATCATCATTCAAGCCCAAGGAAACTTGCCACTCAAGGAATATATCAGCACTAGTAGCTATTGTAGCAAAGAATACTAGAAGCACAATTGAACGTGTAATAAAATCCATTTGAGGACCAGAAAAACCAATATGACGAGACCTTAACTTCTGCCTCTTGAAATTGTGACAACCATTGCCTCTTATTTGTTTGGTACATTTTAAGGGCTAGATGTTAAATTGTTTAAATAGCTTTGGATTTATCAATTGCTAAGTGCAATGTAGATAAGTACAAGAAGTTCGGTTAAATTCATAGAGTGCAGCCGGCCAAACTACAATACTAGACCTCAAATTTGGACTAATGTCGACCTTTTTGTTTTTCTTTCATTGAAAATTACTAAACTTAGCTTCATGTTACAAAAGACATATACTTTCATTGATCTAATGTTGTGACACCCCTTTTTTGCCTCTATTTTAACTTTTGACATAAAATTGAAATTCATTCGTTTAGTCCATTCTTAAATAATATATTTGCAAATAGAATTTAAAATATATGATAATTTATTCATGGCATAATGAGAATGACGAAGTGTTTTCAATGGGCTAAGTTTAAATGGGGCCATGCAATTGAATAGTGGTGATTAGACTCCTCAAATTAGTCGGTTCTTGAGTTTAAAATAAAAATAAAAATAGTTAATGTCTTTGATGGAAGCGTTTCTCTTTAAGAAGGAAAATTAGATATAATTCAGGTCCGAATCTTCATATCCGTCTAAACATAAAAGATAAACAAAATGAAAGACTTTTTTTTTAATAATCAACAAAATGGAAGATTATTAAATCTAAAATGAGCATTGCAAAACACAGCGAATGAATTATCCCGAGAGTATCTCGAATTTAAAACTAGCCAATAAAAGTTGCATACGACCGAAATTCACAGGAAAGTCAAAGTGAAAAGTAGAAGTAAAAAAAAAGTTGTTGGGTGGAATAAAGGTCACGGTGGATCCGCGAGAATGTCATTCGTTGTATATAGCATTTTTCATCTAAAATATTACTACATGCAAGTTTTTTTTTTTACTTGTACATATGCAAGTTAAGCAAGCATCACCGCATAATCGTAGTTCATATTATTTTTTTATTTGTGGTTTAGGGTGATGTCCGGTATGGTGAGAAGGGTGGCCGTTTGTTAGATGGATGTGGTGATGCCTCAGCTTGGTGGCGAGTTATCGCTGCTTTACGTAGGGAAGAGTGGTTTGCTAATCATGTTGGTCGTGGGGTGGGAAATGGGAAGTTAACCTTGTTTTGGTCAGATATGTGGGTTGGTGGAGTGGCGCTTAGGGACAGGTTTAGCAGATTGTTTGACCTGACGTCGGTGCTAACGGAGGTGTATGTGTTTTATATGAGTCAATTAGGCTGGGGGAGGATGGTGAGGCGTGGAAGTGGATGTGGGGGCTGTTTGCGTGGGAGGAGGAGCTGGTGGGGGAACTCTGTTTATTACTTCAAAATGTGACTTTGCAGGTTGATATCGAAGATAAGTGGCTTTGGAAACTGGAATCAAGTAATGATTTCACGGTACGAAGTGCTTATAAAGTCCTGGTTCATCAGCATCCTATTGACACTACGGTTTCTTCGAAGGTTCTATGGCACAAGGATATCCCTCTGAAGGTTGTTATTTTCATTTGGCGTCTGTTCCGTGACAGGTTGCCAACTAAGGACAACTTGTTTCGTCGTGGAGTTATAGCTTCTGATGCTCGATTGTGGTTCATTGAAAACTTCCCCTCATTTATTTTTACATTGTCAATTTTTTGGGGAAGTCTGGCACTTTATTCATCGTTGGTTGGGTGTCTACTCAGTCACCCCTAGTGTGCCTGCGGATTACCTCAATCAGTTTGGTTTTGTTGGTGCCAATTGTTCTAAGGTGCGGCAATCTGTTATGCATTTGATTTGGTATGCTATTGTATGGGAAATATGGAAAGAAAAAAATAGCAAGATTTTCAATGGCAAAGAATGTTCGACATATCAGATTGTTGAAAATATTAAGTTGCTTACATTTTTATGGTTGAAGGCGAGAATCGCAAATCTCTCTTTCAATTATCATGCTTGGTGGCTTAGTTCGTTCACTATGTTGGGCATCAATTAATCTTATTTCTTTCTCTGCTATTTAGTTTCTGTTTTTCTGTTTTCTTTCCTTTGTACATATGATTGTGACTTTGTTCTTTTCTTTGTACACCTTGTACTAGGAAGAACACTTTGATCGGGTATATATATTCCATTTTAGCCTATTAAAAAAAAGAAAATTAAAATATAAAGTTGAAAAAAAGAAAGTAAGATATTGCGCTATAACGTTCTCTGACTAAAACCTTGTTGTTTTGTCCGACGGAAAAGAAAATAGCTTTGTGCTCCATAATATATCATTTTTTAATCTCTTAAAAAAAATCATTTTTTAAGAAAAAAAAAAACAAATCTCTTACTTATAAAAGTTAAACCGTCTCGCTATATTTAACCTAATTTTAAGCTAATTTTTCCCTCCACACTTTTGCATTTAATGTTTATCTAAAAAGTAAAATAAAATTATGTTCCTAATTATATGCTATTTTTTTGGAAAGGAATAACCGTTAATCCGTCTTGCTATACTTAACATCATCTCTTGCTTATAAATGTTAACCCGTCTCGCTATACTTAACCTATTATGTTACGTTACGGTACCAGAACGATGTCATGGAAATATTATGTTATGGTACTACCAACATCTATGCTTCTTAATATTATGAAATACTATATGACAATCATGACATTCATCTAAACTATTTTGTTACCTATTACCGTCAAATATTACATTAACGCACGGGTCGATGGTCTAGTTAAATTGAATGTTGCGTAGAAATTCTAAGTTTCTAACTCATGTGAGAAGTGTCAACTTTGTATAAAAACCTAAAAAGAATGATAACGAATTCTATATCCGTTATTAACGGAACCTATGTAATTAATGATAGAAAAAAAAAAATCAAAACTACTCTGGTCGCCACTTAATTGATAACATAGTTTTCTCTTTTTTGTCAAAAAAAAAAAAACATAGTTTTCTCTTTACATACTCCTTATTATGATAAACAATAACTCCTTGTTTTAGGATGTTGAATAGGCCACCCATTAGTATAACCAAGTTCGGTCGATAAACCAAGTTCGGTTGAGAAATGATAACTGAACACTTTTTTTTTTGACACAATACATACATCACCGTATGATTATACGGTATTTTCGTTTTTTTTACACTGTTACTGTATACTATGTTTTCCTTTCTACTTTTTCTTTTTCTTTTACATTTCCTTGCAATTCGTCCGCTTATCTTTTTCTTGTTCGCATCACCACCACCGTTCTGCAACTCGGTGGCATCTCTCTCTCTCTCTCTCTCTCTCTCTCTCTCTCTCTCTCTCTCTCTCTCTCTCTCTCGTTATCACTACACTCGTCGTCGCCAATAATCGGACACAACTCAGATCAACAGAAATGAAAAAGACAGATCTGGTGGTGAGAATGTCACCAGCGTGGAAGATCCATAATGGAAGATGATAGGTCTCAGAACGGTGGCTAAACGGATCTCCGGAAACGTTAGGGAGAAGAGGATTCCGTCAGCAGCATGAGATCCAGATCTGAGATAGAAGAGAGAGATCATGGTTAGTGTTGGACGGAGGTAAGAAGGATGGTGGGGGAGGGGTTGATGGTGGTATGTGAGAGGATGGGGGTAGTTGAAAGACTTTGCACACGCAGAGAAGAGAAGAGAGGCAGAAGAGGGGTCTGCTATATTTACAACAATGCCCTTGCTTTAATGTTGAAAAGTCTAAATTGTTCATGGTGTATGTACTGTGTCAAAAAAAGTGTGTCTAGTTATCATTTCTCTAATTGATGACATAGTTTTCTCTCTGCATACTCCTTATTATGACAAACAGTAACTCCTTGTTTTAGGATGTTGAATAGGCCACCCACTAGTATAACCAAGTTCGGTCGATAAATAAGTAAAATATTGTCAAAGACCGGTCGAACCAAAATTCAAACAAACTTTTTTTGAAATAAATTGACTTTAACTAAATATCGATAATGTCAATGATCATAATATTTCAACATGTACAATTTACATTAATATTTCTTTGTCCCTTATTATAAGTCTCGTTAACTAATTTCAACATACTGAGAAAAAGTAAAAGTGTAGTTAATGTGTCTATTTTATGTGTGAATATTATTAAATTGTTATTTGTTTCAATTTGAATTTTTATATTCCAATACAAGTTTTTTTTAAGAATATTTCAATGCAAGTTAGTATTGGTAAAGGGTATTTTTAGAGAGAAAAATAATAAATGTATTTAGTAATTTGTTTATGGGTTTATATACAAGGACAAGAATTTTTATCATATTTGTCATATTGTTGGTAAAAGATAAACATGGTTTGTTACTATTAAAACGTCAAAAACATTTATACATAAAACTTTAATCAAAATTAAGACTTCATAAAAGTATTGCTTATAAATTCCATGTGTTAGCGCAGTAAAAAAAAAAGGGGACAGTGTCAGTCTGAACGTTAGTAAATTATAAAATAGACTATTACTTTTCCCACCCTATCCAATTCTCACGCACTGATGTAGTATTTTTCTATCAATCAAAAGTAAGTATTGTATATCGTCTTCACATGGACTAGCGTGATATTCAAGTCATTCAACAATCAATATTGTTCTAAGTGTATGGATTTAAAATGTGTGTTTGTGTAAACCTATATAAACTATTTGACATAAAATAAATAGAGAAGAGATAGGGTCATTTCGCTTGGGGTCAGAGACACTCAACCAAGCGTAACAACTGCAATTTTACGATCAAATAACGGATTCTAACTTTTTAAACGATATTATTATAATCACTCGACAATATCATTCGTGTCCAAATGATATCGTTATTTCTAAGGGATAGTTTAAATGTTGATTTCCCAAACTATTTAAACGATCACAAAGTCGATTGGATCGTTTAATCGACGATTTCTCAATCTATTAAACGACCCAAAAGCATTAAGTTTTAGATTAAAAGTGATTATCAAAGATTAACATCTATGTCTAGAATGAAAACTTAGATAGATTGTTATTCTATTCCTAGATCCAAAAGTATTTTTCAATATCATTTCAAATCTGAATAAAACTTTAAATACAAGAATAACAACAATATTGAATAAATAAGCTAGAACTATATATTAAAAGATCAAGAGTTTACATAATAGCTTGTTTGAATACCTCAAAACCCACAAGGATAGATGTAGCTACATATGTCTATGATAGCTTGGCAAAGGATGAAGAAAAGATGAAGATTTCATGCCTAGACTCATGATGTCTCAACAAATCTTGGGTTGAATCTACTCTTAACTAGCTTGCTTTGTGTTTCTCTCTCTAGAAAAGCCCTAGTTCTCTCTCTAAGTATGCAGAAAATGAATAAAACAATCAATGGTTTTCAGAAAAATGAGAGAAAAGCTATTTATATGGTTGAATCTGTCAAACTCGCTTATAGCCAAAAAAACTCGCTTATAGCGAGTTGCACGAAATCTGCTCTGCTCCAATGGATGAGATCCATGTGTCCCTTATCCTCTTGAACTTTTGAACTCGCTTGAAACTCGCTTATGGCGAGTTGGCTCTGGACAAAACTCGTTATAAGCCAAAAACTCAGCTTTTGCAATTTTGTTGATTTTTGGTTCTTGCTTGTATTTTCCTGCACAAAAAGGGGTAGAATAAGGCACTAAAGCATAAACGACATAATTGCATCAAACTGTAGCTTTTCCATTAAGTAATTTGCAAAACAAATCACTAAAGTGCCTAAATTAACACAAGAAATATATCACTTTTGAGCACTTATCACGCACCATTTTTTTTTACGAAAATGCCCTTCGGATTATGTAATCCGAATTTGAGTTTTTCCCACCCTAGGGTGAAAAAAAAATGAGTTTTTCGCAATATCGAATTTTTTTGAATTTTGTAATCCAAAAACCTCAAAAAATAGGGCGCGTTACATGATTTTTTCGGATTACATAATCCGGACACCCCATAAACACCCTTTTTCAAGAGAAAAATAGTTCGGATTATATAATCTGAACTGTATCAGCACAAATTATGAACATGTTTGTAACATGGATAGTCATTTTATGAACAATATTAATCTTCGTAACTTTCATCCTTCTGTTTTGGGTCATTGTTGGCTGTTCTTAGTCAAAAATCAGGTTTTCGGACTACTTGATCAGATTGCTCCAAAACTTCCCCAGAAAATCAAAAAAAAAAAAATCAATGATCAAGACTCCCTTAGAAGGGACTTCTTGATTTTATTTGAAAAATCCGAAAAAAATTTCTTTAGTTTTATTTGATTTTTATAATTTTTATGACTGGTTTTTAGCATTTTTTTAACTTTTTTTTTGTTGTTTTTAAACTCAAAACTGCTGAAATGTGAGAGAGTCTAATGGCTGATTATACATAAGCATCGTCCGAATTTTAGAATCCGAATTCACTTCGGATATTTTCGGATTACAAAATCCAAAAACCCAGGGGCATTTTTGGAAAAATTATAGGGTGCGTCAGAATTGGATAGGGTTGGAAAAGTAATAATCTATAAAATATTGGAAGCATAGAAACAAAATATATACCAATTCAAAAACGGCCAGTGCCAGTCTAAACGCTAGTAGATTAGAAAAGAAATAAAAATAACATGGAAACAAATTTATTAAAAAAAAATATGGAAACAAATTTATTAAAAAAAACATGGAAACAAATTATATACCAATTATTTCCGTAAAAAAAATTATATACCAATTTTTATATTAGACAAATGAGTAGATATTGTTCCTTCAAAAAAAAAAATAGTAGATATTGTAGGAAATAACATTATGGTATAACTGTTTCAAAAATAAAAAAATAAACATTATGGTATAACCGAACAGTGAGATTTCATTAAATGTTTATATAAAACAAAAATCATAAGGATATAAATAAAATATATATAACAAAAAAATTAAAACGAATATTTAAGGAAATATTCCCGGAAAAGAAAAGAAAATAGATATTTTTCATAAAATAGAAATCAGGCTTAATTGCATATTTTCCCAGACTAATTTCACTCACTTATGGAATTAGTTTCCCCAATTTAAAATACTCACTTTTGGTCTCTTCTAAGATTTTTTAACTTAAAAATAATGATGGGGTATATTTTAAAATTGTGTGGCATACGATATAATGATGTCGAATCGTCCATATGGATTAATTATATACATTTACTAATTAATTAGATTATGAATGATTAATGAAGTTGAAATTAAAGTTTGTATTTTGTTGTAATTTTATGGGTGTTGATCATTATACATCATTAGATTATATGGCATATCATTTAAAATGTGTTACATCATCATTTTTTTGTCTATAAATCTATTGGAGGGATTAAGTAATTTTAAAATTAAGGAACCAATTTTGTGAGTGGGTTAAAATATGATAACCAAGATATAATTAAGCCTAAAAAAGATAAATACTTGTGTCTGCTAGTGAAAAATAAGATAAAAATTAAAGAGATTAATCATGATAATAGCAAATAAAATTTCTTCTAGAACTTCAAAAAAGAAATCTTCTGGAAAAAATGCAAATAAAAATTTAAATCTAAATATTGAGGAGAATAATAGTTTGACTCATGACCTTCCTTCAAAAAAAAAATAGTTTGACTCATGACCCTTCGGAAAAAAAATAGTTTGACTCATGAAAAATCATTTCATACATATTAAAAAGTAAAAATTATTTGAAAAGGTAGCATGTGGTTATTATACTAAAAAGGAAATATGGAAACAAAATAAATTATATACAATTTTTGCCAATGATTTTTTTTCCAAAAAAATCATTTAAACTCAAGTAATTAGTCTTTACGGTTGTATTGAAGATACCCAATGTATTAAAGAAATACCATAAGCATATCATAATTCAAATAATAACATGACAACTCATACAAAACCACAATACAGTTGTATGCCTCAACGTAGAACAGTACATGTTTCAAATATTTTATCATGTAACAATATCAAAGCCTTAGACAATAAAATAATAATAATAATAATAATAATAATAATAATCCTTCAAAAAAAATAGAAATTATGCGATGATTTAAGACACATTACTTTTGATTATTTTTTAATAAATTAAATTTTGATATATTTTCGGTATAAAAAATTACATTACAATTTATATGTGTGTATTTACAGATAGTTATGATTAAATTCAAACGTTTTTAATGATAAGATGATTATGAATATTATATCACAATGAATGCTTTTTTTTTACAGTGACATGCATGTAAATTAAATTCTTTTTGATATAATATACAAATTTGAAAATTTGGAAATAATATATTTTACGTATTTTTTTTTAATCACATTTTACGTATGTTTCTATTTCAAACATAAGGTGATATACATTACCCAAACAATGACGTGTCGTAATTACAAATGAGGTAGTAGATATAGCTCGTTATAAATACCGGACGACATTGAAAAAATAACGCACTTTTTTTCTTCTTCTCATTTCTCGTAACTTTCTTTGAAATTTTGTTGCAACCAATGGCGAGGAGAAAGGTGAAGCTGGCCTTAATTGCCGATGACTCGGCAAGGAAGGCAAGCTACAATAAAAGAAAGAAGGGTCTCATAAAGAAGGTAAGTGAACTCACCATTCTTTGTGATGTTCCAGCTTGTGCTATAATTTCCAGTCCATTTGATTCTCAGACAGAGGTCTGGCCGCATCCAGAAGGAGCCAATAAGATAATTGAGAGGTTTCAAAATTTATCTCTGGTAGATGAAACTAGAAATGTGAGCCATGAAAGGTATATCATGCAGATGATTGCCAAGGCCAGGGACAAACTAAGAAAGATGAAATATGAGAATCATGAGCAAGAGTGGGATCTTTTTATGCTCAGGAACTTGCAAGCCAACAATATGCTTGATGAACTGACTACTGAAGAAGTGAAGGATCTTGGTAAGCGAGCTGAGAAGAAGTTGAAGGAGGTTGATGAAAAGATTGAAACACTTGATTGATGAAATGTTATTTTAATTTATTTGTTGTTGTTTTGATTTATTTAAATTGCAATTTTGATTTTCTGCTCTGAGAGCATTGTGATGCATCTATCATTAGGTCATCTAAATAAAATTCATGGATTTCCATAATATGTGTTATAAACCTTGTCTTTTTAATTCTTCTATAAAGATATCCTCCTTGAATTTGGTACTTCAAAGTAATAAGAGTAAGAATTTATTGAACATTAGTATCTTAGTTAAAAGGTAATGACAATATGGTTCTAATTTTACAAGAAGTCCTTTGTAGAAATATAAAAAAAATTACTTGTATAGGATTTAATTACATTAATTTTAAGGTTTTATTTGTGATTTTTTCTATAAGCTAAAAGTACAGTTAAAATAAACAAAAACATGGAAGGACATAGATCTAACCTTAAAGAAAAGAGAAAAAGACAAAAACGAAAGGAAAAAAACTACTATAAGAATAAGGAGTGTTATGATAATCAACTCTAGAACAAATTTTATAAATATCGGTGTGTTCTATCTTCTCTATTTTTTTCTCCGTCGATTTTGAGATAACTTTAGTGAAACCTTGATTATCTAAATGATTCATCTGTCACTATTATTATTTTAAAGGCTTTTCAAGAGACCCAATATCACGAGCAACTTTCTAGTTACGAATCTAGCAAACAAGGTTTCGATTAGGGGTGTTTGCGGATTGGATTGGTTCGGTTTTGCGAGGAAAAATTATCTGATCCAATCGCTTCAATTTTGTTATTTTTTCATCCAATTGGTTTGGTTTTAAAATCAAATCAAATCTAATCCGATCCAAAAAAATCGATTTGAATTGAATTGGTTTTCGGTTTTCATTGTTGTATATTTTTTTTCATTTTTTTTTTAAAAATATATTATTTTGTGACAAGTAAGGTTAGTGAAAAGATGAATAAGTAGAAAATAAAGGCAACATAAAGCAAATAAAGGTTAAAGAAATTAGTTACAGTAAATTAATAATATTTCTCAAATGAAGGAAAAAAAGTCAACATTATAAAAGAACAAGTCTAGAAAATAGTTCCAAAATCGTAAATTAAGGAAACACTTATAAAAAAATCATATATAATATATATATACAGGTATAAATATTTTGGTTTAGATTGGATTTGATCGGTTTATATTAAGGGAACTGAAAATCAATCCAATCCATTTAAAATTGTGGACTTTTTTTGGTTTTTAATTTTTGGTTTTGTTCGATTTTTCGATTTGGTTATTGCGGTTTGCAATGGATTGAATTGGACATAAACACTCCTAGTTTCGATGAACTTTAAGGATTTCATCATCCACCATTGTATCACTCTAAAGACCAAAAATAAATATACCTAAAATGTCATTTACATGTTGTTCCTCTCTTTGTATCAATTTATATCCAAACAATATAAATTGATTATCAATTTTAGGTTGTTGTATCCAAACATAAATCAATTACACTCAACTCACTATTAATCAAAATCAATTCTATTAAACTCAATTTTTTTCAAACACAATTCTATTACAATTCTATTAACCAAAGACACATGATATGCCCTATTTTTAGAGTTTAACACATTTTCATAAAATTAAATAAAGTATATGTCCCCGTTCATGATTTAGAGGCTGTGTGTGAGGCGCCCAAACCACATGATCAGGCAGCCTGCCTCAATTCAACACCTATAAATGTGATCTCTAGCAATAATGCAATATAGCTTTCCATCTACTTTGAAGAACCCAAGATTGGCTCATATTACTTGAGGCCTCAACATGATCTCCCACCTTCAAGGTAATGTAAATGGCTCTCTTGAAAATGTTATAGGAACATCAGTTTCTGGATGTCTTATGCGCGATAGCAAGTTCATCGTGGAGTTCAACTATAATATTGTAACCTATATAACAACTTCACCAACAAATTTGACACTCATTCCGGGTATTAAGCTAGACCATGACCTATTCCATGACTTAAAACGTCAGTTGACGAGAAGTTCATCTCCTATTTAGCACTCTACTAAATAGACACTCTCATTGTCACTTTAGAGAAATCGACCTCTATAAAGATTGTTGGTGCTTTTATAAGTACCACCTTTGCCACCTTTTATGGATCCCACGTATGCTAATCTCATTTCACTTTGATTTACGGCGCCTATACATCATATTATTTATTATATGAATAAATCTTCTCTTATTAGGTTACACTCCCTCCGTCCCATGTCACACACGTATATCAATGCATAATTTTGATCTTAAATATCTTTTAATAATTAATCAGAAAAAAATTTATGAAAGTTTGATATTCTAAAAATATTCATCGAAACAAATCCAACATCTTATATGCTATATTTTGTCTTTATAATAGAAAAATAGGATCAAAACATATTATGTGAACCGTACACATTTTCAAATTAGGTCATTTTAAAAGAGACCGATAGAGTACCCTATAAGGGGAGACATTTTTTTTATTTATAACCAAACCAAATATCAAATCGATCCTAACACATTCAAACTGTAGACATATTTACATACGATGTACAGTATTGTTGGTGTTTCCAAAACTATAACAGAATTAATAAAAAGTGCAAAATATGAAAGAGATTTCGTATCACCTAAATACTAAATTATGGCTCCAAGAGATATTGTGAGGATCTGTTTGTGAAACTTTATATGATTACAAAGGCCAGCTAGTAACTGTGGTATCTGTTTTGTTAAAAACATTTGCGCATTCATGTTGCAGCATACTAAGAACAGCAACCACCTCTTTGGGATGTCTCATAAAAGCGCTTTTGCTTTTGTCTCTTCACTTCTACCGACCCTTTTTCGCGCAAACTTGGCACCTCTAATATCTGTAAATCAATTTATATAGAAGAACAGCAAATTTTAGCCGGTCGAAAGCTGTTAAAATTTTACTGGAAAAAGGTGATTGGTGCAACAAAATGTTGTACACTTTACTGCAAGACTCTGAGCAATTGAGCAACATAACACTGATAAAGAATACTATATATTTCTACTGAAGTTATATGAAGAAATTCTTGTGCCTTTGCATGTGGAGCAAAGTAATTAACTTCATCAAGAAGACCAAAAATTATATTTCTCAACACCCCTCTTCAAGTTTCAGATTTGGTATGATCACAATTGGAAATCAAACCAATTTGGAGATTTAGTATTTTCTAACCATGTAACTTTTTGAATTTAACTGATCGGATCATACATTAGGGTCTTTATGTAACTTTTTGAAAAGGCAAAAGCATTTCTTCATATAACTTTATGTAACTCCAAGGGACAAGAAAGATAAAGCATAGATGAAACTATATATAATTTGGAATCAAGAATGGTGGCAACAGAACTGTACGTATTTGGCGACTAAAGGTGTCACTTCAGAAGAATGTTCAATGCAAACTCAGTTTATTGAGTCACCTCTCTTATGTATACAAATTGAACACATTTATAGTCGACATAGGACTATCATTCAAATTGAATACCATTAAACTAGACTACTACAGATGTATAAAAATCATAAATTAATACCTTTAATGAGAGATCTTTAAAGCATTGCTGAACATTTTCTCTGGTTTTGGCACTACACTCTAGGAATAAGCATCTATGTTCTCGTGCAAGAGCCATACCCTCTTCTTTGCTTACAGCTCTTTCACTCTCCTGAAAAGTTAAAAACAATACGACAGAAACTCTTCAATGATAATAATGATACATTGAAGTTCTATTCTAATTCCAAATAAGTTATCAAGTAGTATGAGGGGAGAAAACATAATCTGTATGGTTTTCTGTCTTTTCCTAAGCAACTAATGAACTGCAAGAACATAGACCATAAAATTTACCTTATCCACCTTATTGCCAACAAGAATTTTGATGCAATCTTGATTAGTGGAGTAAAGTCCAACCTCTTTTGCCCATGTTCCCACCAGGTTTGTAAATGTCTCTCGCCTTGTTACATCATACACTAAATTAGAAAATTTAAGAAAAAAGATGTTAGATGTCGGTACTAAAGGCAATACTGAAAAATCTGATCAGTAATATTTGTTACAAAATTATCCAGGGGATATTAGTGCATCCAAGCATTGCTATAACAAAAGAACTTGTGCGTGCTTGATTTCAAGGGCTTGATGTGTGGGAAGAATAGCAATAGCGGACAAAACATAATTTGCACAATTATGAAACTAACTACTAATATTTACGTATCATAAATCTCGATGTATATATAAAAACTAAATTACATTTTATAATATAAATAGCATACCAAGAACGATTCCATGTGCGCCTCTGTAATAAGAGCATATCACTGTTCCAAACCTCTCTTGTCCAGCTGCAAAAAAAAACTAAATATTATAATCTAACTGCAACAGGCCAACACTACAAGATTTCATGTTAACAAACTGCTGTTTGACAAAATCATGTCAAAAGTGTAGCTTTTGCCAAAATCACCGTCCCAAACTATGATTCTGACAAACTCACCTCACCGTCAATCCAAACATGCACTAAGCTAATGGAGAAATATTGTCGCTACTGCTCATTGATGAACTAGTGCTATCACAGAGAAATGCATATTTATTTAAGTGCTTTCTATCAGTTAAAATATGATGATTTTGAGTTCTGTTCACAGACTTGGGTTTATGTGCTCACAAGAGGAACACCTTGAGAAGTAGAACATATATTAGAATTTAGAATTGAGGCTAATTCAAATTTACTTGATGCTGACGTCTTTGGTGTCATGAGAACATAATTTGCTGGAATTCCTGCTCTAGCGAAGTGGATTTTTCAGAGTTCTCCCTAAAATCCAAATTCCCGTCTCAATTGGCATCAGAGCATCAACCAGGTGCTTAATCACGGTGGATGGAAGGATTTACCCCTAGGCATGGCACTAGGAGTCTCGTTGTGATCCTAAGTTCACTCATTTCATCCGTGAGGACAAGGATTTGAAAGGGACAATACTGTTATAGTATTTATATACTGCTGGTATTTTCACTTAGCATATCCATATAGTTTTATGCACTGAGTTAGGAAGTATGTAGTGGTGAATTGTTGGAATAGTCTCCTTATTGCAAGGGTCCATGCCTATGCTGTGACCAAGGGTCCAATGAATGAATTATTCATCATTTTTAGAAATACAATATCCTCTCTAAGACTCTATTTCTCCCTACACATACATTCTCTGTCTTGCACCGAATTGTATTCAAATTTGCCCGAATTCCTGCCCTAGAGAACTCGGAATTCCGTCTCAGATTTTTTCATCATAATCACCCATATGACATATAACTAAAGCTAAAGCGCATTATATTTTTGTGGTTGTTTATGGTTGTGTAATTATGATTCAGGCTCGCTAATTGCATCAATCAACATTGAGCAATCCAGATGATATCAAGAAGAGAATGAACCATTTGACGGGTATGTTCAGTAACTAAACAGAATTTCATTGGTTTTATTCCTTATAGCACTACCCGAGAAATTTCCTCATAAAAAGATAAATGAAAACGTGATCTAATAAATAGGAAGACACCAACCTGTGTCCCAGATAGTAAGCTTCAATCTTTTATCACCAATTGTAAAATGCTTGATTTTGAAATCTACTCCTGTGAATGATTTAAGAATACCAACAACTCAGTATGCAACAAAAACCATAACAAATTAAAATGCCAAAATTTCAAAGACAAATACCACGGAATTCTGATAAACTAACCTATTATAACAGAATTAAAAACTATGAATGAAGAAGGTCCAAAACCTAAATATCAACTTATAAAAAAAAAAATCACCATTTCATAGTATGTAATGTAAAAATTTATCAAAGTTTCAAACAAGATACTCATAATGAAAGAAAGTATACATAGTGATTGGTGACTAAGGAAATTTTTAATGAATATATAACATTGAAAATAAAAACTAGTATTAAGCATGTTCTCTCCATTGGTTGGTTATGTTTTCATATTATATGATACTGTATTTTTTATTAAAATAACTACAAAAATGCCAAATTATTTTTCAAGATTTTGGAAAGGAAAATTCCCTCACAAAATCTTTAAAACATAATAACATCAATGTGCACCTTTTGTAATTACCATTAACAACAAGATATCAACTGAAAATAAAAATAGAGAACAGACCAAACACTCTATGTATGAACATGAAGTATAATAAAAAATGACAAGGTGTCCAAATTCACAATTAACATATCAAAATGAATCAAATAAAAGTAGTATACTCTTCTCTAACACAAATGATGATATGTAGTAGAAACTAGAAAGAAAAAAATAAAAGGAAAGAAGAGAAGAGAACCAATAGTGGGAGAAAGGTCATCAAGTGAGTTAGAATTAGAGATAAAGCTGAGAAGAAGACTACTCTTGCCAACACCAGAATCACCAATCAACAAAACCTTAAAAGAGTAATCATAGCTACTATTTCCAACTTTTGAAGAAGAACCCATGTTAACTAGTTTTCTTTTTCAACAACTTACAAACCAATCCTAATGAATCATTTGGCCATGATCATAACGTTACACAAAAAAAGGTGAGTGAATGAAGAAAGAAAGCAAAGTAAGAAGGTTTGACAAGAAAATGAGACAAAGAAGGTAAGGTTGTCCGTCCAGGCGGTTGAGAGTTTGGTCCAAGGAAATCAGCTTGGTTTGGTTAGGACATATGTCCTCTTTCCTTAATATATAGGATTTTCTTTGAGTTCACGCGCCGTTTCTTGTTGTGTTATGCTCACAACATAAGTGGGGGGAGGACTATATCATGCTAAATAATGTTATATATCTCTGCATTCAACTTCTAGTGATTACTTCCTAAATAAGAAATAAAAATATCTAGTGATTAATCAATCTGTTGATAGATGATAAATTATCTAATGATGATTGTTATAGTGGACTCAATAATTTGGCGAATTGAATTTGTAGTGATTGATAAAATTAGTTGTTGAATTTACTGATAAAATATGAAACAACAGAAGAAAAAAAACAGTAATTAAGAATAAAATTGACAAAAAAGAAATTAATTATAAGTTCAAACACCATGTATATTTGTATAAACTCCAAATTTGTTCTTGACAAACACACCTTTGGGAATGAAACTTTCAACCTAATTACTATCACTTATATTTGTGTGTTTGTGTGATATGATATCTTTGTCTTTCAACTTCAATGGTGCCGGCACTCTCAAATGTTTTTGTCTCCATATCAATTAATTCACTTGTGAAGCAAAAGCACTGGTCATTACTCCCATTAACCAAATAACCACGGAATCATGTATTAAATTCACTTATATGTAGTACTAAATTATTAACTAAAACTTATTTTCTTTTGTCAGACAAACGTAACTCTGCTTCAACCATTATAAATTTATTTTCTTTACAAGTAAGTTTTGATGAAAGACGTGTGGCAATGCCGTTTTCTACAGAAGTTTCCTTCCTAAAAGAAAACTACAAATAATACAAAAAAAAGAGATGCAAAACGTATTTTAATAGCAATATCAATTCCGTGTTAAAGGAAGTTTCCATCTTTGTCATTTTCATCGTTAACAACTCAATATTAGTGCTAAAAAAAAACTCAATATTGGTGACTTACTGATGAACATAAATAATATCTCTTCATTTCTTAAAAAATAATAATAATAATAATAATAATAATAATATCTCGTCATTTTATTTTATGAGTAAAAAATACACCCTGCAAAGAGAATCGTCAAACTCGTCATATTTTATGAGAAAATTTATATATTGTCGACTAATTGTAGAGTTTTAGATTTGAACTCAAATCACCGTGCATATGTCATAAGGTATGACTATTTGTGTCTTTTGTCATGTAAAATTGGAACATTTAAAAATAAAATAATTATATCGTACATTTATTGATTTTATCTAACATATATCACAAAATTATTTATTACTCATAATTTTTTTTTAAAATCGAAATTGTTTATTTTGTAGTGTCCATGAGTTTTATAAAATTATATTAAATTATTTTTTAATCAATTTATAAATTTTAAAACATTTTGCAAAATAATTTGAAAATTTTTTGTTTCACAAGGGTATATATATTGTTATCATATTCATTGTCTTGAATACATTAAATACATGATAGGATAACTCTTATTAGAGGTGTCAAAACGGGCTAGTCCATGTCGGGCTCGGGCTTTTTCGGGCCGGGGCAAAAAGGTCCAGATGATAAACGGGCACAAATATAGTTGTCTAAGCCCGGCCGTTGGCGGGCCACGGGCTTTTGGGCCTACCTAATTAATAAAAAAAAATTAATTTTAAAAATAAAAATGACTTAAAATTATTCACACCACATATTGTTTTTTTTTTCCAGACAACTCCACGTAGAATTCTTAAAATTATGACTTTACGACCCGTAGAATTCATATAAAAAAGCAAACAAAAGGGACCGAACTTGTGATAAGTTGGAAACTTTAAATGGATAAGAAAGAACAGTTCAACCACGACATAATAATAATGATAATTCCAGACAATTGAACATGCACAGTAACAACAAAGTGATGGAATTGAATTGGAAATAGAGGCGCGTCAACAAGGGACTCAAATGGAATTGAGTAATAACATCGCAGCAGCAATTACACTTGGCAATAAAGCATTTTAATTTGAAATAGAATGATAAAACTATAGCAGGAGCAATCGAAATTAAATAGAATAGTACTACGGAATACTTAATAGATTTGCATAAAAATAAAGGTTATGAGTACTTAAGACAAAACAAAACAGTGAAGTGGGTAAAGAAAAAAAAACTGATTAGTTATTAATAAAAGTAATCGGGTTTTCGGGCTACCCAGAACCCGGCCGGGCTAAAAAGCCCTCGTACTAATCAAGCTAAAATTTGGTTGTCCAAGCCCTTCATTTTTCGAGCTTTCTCGGCCCGAGCCATTTTGACAGCTCTAACTCTTATCATGCTTATATCATATCTTATCTTCATTCTATTTTATATTATATTTTGTTTTTATTATATCTTTTGTCTCAAACCAACTCTAAGATCATCTTATCAAAGTCTCACATTTGATGATATATGACTTGAAAAATGAATTTATAAGTGGTGGACGATTCTCACGTTACAAACCATATTTATAATATTGTCTTGTGTGTCATGATGATGAACACAAAGAACTAACCAGAAAAATGATGAAAAAGGAGAACTCGAGTGTAACACGTTGAAAGAAGGAAGCAAGATAGAATAATGCACAATATTACTCCCTCCATTCCATAATAAATGATCTTTTGTAAAAAATATTGTTATAAAATAACTGACTCGTTTCAGTTTTCAATACAATATTAATTACTTTATTTCAATTATAACTCTAAATAATACTTCATCACTCACAATTCAATATATTTCATTTTGCATTTATGTTAATGATGAATGTACCAATACTTGATAAGAACACTTAAAATTATTTTTCTCTACTCTTTATTTATACATTTTTTTTAATATATGTGAAATGATCAAAACAGATGGAGTATAACATAAAGTTATATCAGGTGGATTGTGGTATGCCAATATTTATCAATTGTGTAGAATGACCCAGCGGTGTAAGCAAGACTAATACAATGCATTATGATCGAGGCTCAAGTTATTTTTATTTTTTTTTGTGTCTATCTCTTTTAATAAATAATCTTTTTCATCAAAATAATTTATTTTAATCATTCTCTCTCATCTAAAATACAATATAGTCTCAAAGTCATCCAACCACAAAGTAACTTAAATATTTTTCCTTTTAAGACATGCATTTTTATTTAACAAAACTACATACACTTTTGTTTATTTATTCGAAAAAACATTTGAGGAAAGATAATCGCAGCAAAGAAGCACAACCTTTTCACAAAATTTGTTAGGAATCTTGGTCATTCCTTTTTCTTTTTTTTTTAATGAACAGAGTTAGCCTAGATGTTGTTTTGATAATCAAATTGAGGAAAAAGAAAAGGTAGCCTTATTTCTTTGTTGTTTTCTGTTGTTGCTAAAACAAGAAGCAGGCGCAGAGCAGCATATCTGTGGTAGGTCACCCGACTCCAACACGTAAGCTTCTTGGGACCCACCTACGTTCCTCGTCATTATCACGTGACCAAACTTTTAATCTAAAATATTCACAATAAAAACTTTTAATCTAAAAATTTGTTTGAATTCTTCATACAATTTAAAAAGATATAAAATACAATTACTCCTTTTTTCACAATAAAAATATATCCTTACAAAATATAGGACTACTCATATTTTATAAAAGAAAAAGGGAAATATTAATGTATGCTTAATTACTTTTTTTTTTGAGGGAATATGCTTAATTACTTGTATACTATAGTAACCCAAAAAAATTTATGACACATTGACTCGGATAATTACACCCGTTAAAAAATTAATAAAATAGTTTTTTCACAAGTTTGTTTTTCTCAATAAAATACTAGTAGTAGCTAATTAAATCTGCAAACAAACAGGATAGAGACATGTGGTAGATACATGCAATGCATAGTGTACACGTGCAAGACATGCTACTCAGACTGACCGGAAATATGGAGAACAAAGACCCACGCGCACCATATTTCATTCACACTTCTCGCTTCTCAGTCTCACTTACTTTCATAGACTAGCACAAATCCTATAAGAGGAATGAACAATTTTTAAAATTTTCTTTTTATTGGATGAAATTACTTGTATGTTTATTATTTTGTATTGGTTTTATTTTTTAAATGTAGATTTACAACAATTTAAATCAATAAAAGAGTAAGTATAAAAAATATATTGAAAAGATAGTGTTGCTAATACTATCCTACAATATAATTTACACTCATTATAATAATTGTCGTTTTTAAAGAATAATATCGTTTAACGTTTTTTTGTCAAGAATTTTGTTTTACTTTATTTATCACTTTTAAATTTTAATGTGACATTAAATATTGGTTTGTCAATAGTATTTTTTACTTGTTCATTATTATAAAAGAGAAATAATATAATAGTAATAAATAGTTAATTCTATTATAGAAAAACAGAAAAAAAAAATTCATAAAAATAATAAAATTTATTTGATTTTTGGCATATATAAATCTAAAAAATACGATAAGTATTGAAATGCTGAGTCATTTTTTATTTGGTCATGTTTTTTATTCTTTCAATTCTATTATTTTCTCTTTTTCGTACCATGAGTAAATGATAAACTCCCTCTATTTATATTTATAAAAAATATTTCAATCAACCAAAATTAATGTATTTTTTTAATCAAATACATCAATTTTTATTGGCTCATATGTCTCTAATTGAAAGCACAAGAAGGACTGAGAGAGTAACAATTTTGTAAAGAAACATATAGTTTATCTTTTTTATACGGAATGAAATTGAACATTCTTTTTACCAATTTTAACTCCTATATACACGAGAACGAGACACCTCCACATTCACCAACTGAATACTTACTAGTCAAAGATCCGTTTTAAAACCCAACGCCATATTTTCAAAGAAAATGTTACCTAGACACCCTTTATTTCCATACACTCTTGTACACCTCATACATTGGGAAGAGATAAGATGAGATGAAAGAGAAAGTGTGCTTGTGTGGGGTCCATATGACCACGTGTCCGATTTTTGTGTGGGTTTCCAAGGGTGTATTGCCACTTAAGGATATCTATGTATCGTTACTCTATTTTCAACAAAATCATCATATTGAACATACACAAACTTTGTACACACCCAACCCACCATGCTCACAATCACAACACACTCAATCTCACTTAACTCAATGAACCTTTCATGCCTCCTCACTTCCTCCCACAATAAAAAATAATTCGAAAACGGGTTCGAGTTCAGTGGTGATGTTTGAAGGATCCTCGAAGAAGAGAGTAAAATAAATCAAAATTATCAAAACTTTAGTTCAATATTCATGTATATATAACCACGTTCTAATAGGTTATAAAAAACGGCCCATGTTCGTTTGATAACCAACTTATGATTCCTGGCATGCTCAATGAAGGACAAACATCATCACAAACTTATCTCTTTTCTATTTCATTCTTAGTGCAAGTCCACAATTTACCAGCACCATGTATTTCGAAAATAATTGAAAAGAATCTGGAAAATTATTTCATAGAAGAGTCAAGAGTTTCTAGATTATGATACGAAAAATAATTCTATCACATGAATGAAAATCTTACATGCGTAATCAGATGTTGATAGACGTACGTAAGTCTCTTTAGACATGGAAACTCTTGTGAAAACAAGGAGGATAAGCTAATAAGGTAAATTTCAAATGTGATAGATT
>Ga0315914_1000888_pt1 | contig 41812 bp, 30 predicted proteins | sample MpolenodulesMG_FD_203920 | JGI IMG/M metagenome (GOLD analysis project Ga0315914, IMG submission 203920) | Medicago polymorpha root nodule microbial communities from Los Angeles, California, United States - elongated nodules | ecosystem: Host-associated > Plants > Roots > Nodule | place: USA... | reverse complement strand
GGTTAGTGGATTTTGGATAATGTGATAGTGAAAAACGAAAAAGGGATTTAATGGTTTGTTAAAAAGGGCATTTGATATTGGATATCAATTAATGGAAACAAAATTAATTAAGAAAATTGTTAGTGGCTTAGTGGTCAAAATGTTGAGAGGAAGCTATTAGGTCTCATGTTTGAATCTCGGTATTTTTTTAGCTAATCAAAAAAGGCGGGATTAGGGTCAATCAAGGCTACTTGGAGACTATCTAACATTTAGAACCCGTGAGAATCAAACCCTAAATAATATTTATTTAGGTGGTTGACGTCTTCCAGCAAATATTTTTTTATACGAACATATGAGAATCGAACCCAGAATCAAATGGTGAAGGGATCTAAGTATATACCACTCGTATCACACTATGTTAGCTTAAGACGTTATGATTTAACTCGAACTTCATAAATTTGGATTATCTCTTACGCTCTCTGTAGTTCTCTACAACATCTTATTTTTATGGAAATTTCTCTATCCGCCTTCTACATTCTCAAAACCCATCCAAATTCTCAATTTTACCACTTTTGGAATTACAAAATCCACACGGGGACGACTATCATAAACCTAACATCAAATATTAGACTTCAAAACGTTTCAGAACATTCTACGGGTATTAGTCGATCCATATGTATAGTTTATATTTTTCATGACTTTTACATCCTCGGATGAGTCATTATCCGTGCAAAATGTTCACTTCAATTTTTTCATAAACGTTTACACCTTTGGAATTGCCTACATGAAGGTATAATATTCATTTTCAGGATTTTCTTACACGTCCAAATATGTCAATTCGAAAGTGTAAAAAATCCCATAATGATATTTATATAACTTTGTTTTTCTTTTTCAAATATATGCATCCAACTGAACTATTTTATCACTAATCCACCGAGGTATTTTAAACTATATCTTATTATCACACAACTTTTTCTTGCCAGCTAAAGTTTTCACATAATAGTTCAATCAACCAAGTACATTTTTTTTTTAAGAAACCAACCAAGTACATAGTTAATTAACCGTATTAAGACACACTCCCTCCAATCTTAATTATAAGCAAAAATTTACTTTTTATATTTCTTCGATAGCTAATGTATTTGGTCTACTCGATCTGTGTCGTTTTTCAAGATGAAAAAAAACCTAGAACCTCGTATACCTGCTCTAACAGTTTCATGCTTCATGATTTTATCAACATGTGTTAATTATGTAGCTCACTGAAATGCTGAGTGGATTCGCTCGCAACAAAACATTTTTGAGGGATGCATTTTACAAAAACAAATAGAAAATAACATCATCTTGAGATTTTTTACAACTTTTAATTTACCATGCGAGGTGTAAAAAAGTTTGAAAATTGCATTTCATACATTTTGGTCAATTTGAAGGTGTAAAAAGTTCTAAAAAAACCAAGGCGAACATTTTACACCTGGTTAGCTAATCCATATGTGCAAAAAAAATTGAAAATGCATTTTACACATTCGAGTTGGTCATGCCAAATATGTAAAATGTCATGGAATTATTTGATGTATAGTACTACATCCGTCTCTAATTATAGGGTTTTTTGGAAGGAAAAAAAAAACGAGAATTAAAAAAATTGACAGTAGTAATAAATTTGTTGTAATTACTATTGTTTTTACAATTTTTTTAATAAATCAAGAGCACAATGACAAAAAAAACATATAAGACATTTCAACTAAGTTGGGATGTCGATTTCAATCCTTGTAAAGTGCTCATATATATTATTAAAAAGGTAAAAAAAGAAATACAAAAACTGGCGAACATAGACCTAACCCACACAAAGTGTATGTCAACATGTGATACCAAAAAAAATGAAAACAACATTGGTGGATGTTATTTAAAACATTCATTATTGTTATTATTATTCTGGAAAGGATGAAAAGACCAATGAAGATGAACATTGCAACCACCAAATGACTTGTTGGAAAAGCAGGAGCACCACAAAAGATGACAACATGAATTATGCAGTTCTTCTAGTTTCTAAAGTCTTCTCATATTCTTCAATGGATTTGAAAAGCTCTGAGAAGTTGCCTTTCCCAAAGCCCCCACATCCTCCCTTTTGATACTCCTTCTCTTCCTCGTCCTTGAGTATGCATCCAACTCGCTGAATTATCTCTATCAATACAGTTGGCCTGCATATTTTACAAAAGTTATAATCCCCCAGTTTACAAGGCAAAACTACTAAACACACAACACACTATCAAATTGATAATTTAATTAACAATGAAATGACATGTATATGGTATTTTAATGATATGATTCAAAAACGGAATTTCATACCTATCTCCAACAGGCTTAGTGAAAATTTGAAGAATAGTGCCCTGATCATCTCTATCAACCAAAATTCCAAGCTCTTCACACTCCTTAATTTGTTCATCACTCAAAACATCACCGACACGATTCTTCAAATTCCGATAATAAGTCACCGGAGGAGAAGCCATAAACTCAAAACCACCAACACCACTTCTCTTCCTCATTTCTCTTAAAGTCCTGAATATATCTTCAGATGCCAAAGCCAAATGCTGAAACCCGGCACCTTCATTGTGTTCCAAATATGTTTCTGTCGGACTCCTGCGCTTTGTTCCGTAAATCGGTTCACATATCGGAAGCAACACAGTTTCATCGTTGCTTGCTAGTACTATATTGTTCAAACCACTCTCACTCGTTCCAACGTCTTCTGTTGTAAACTCGGCAAACTCGTGAAAACCGGTGAATTGTTTGATGTACTTCACCGCCGATGCAAGCTCTGGAACGTTTGCGTTGGCATGATCCAGTCTCCGGATTCCGAAATCTAGTGATGAGTTAGATGATTCATCTAAAAGGGATTCGAAACCAGGGAGGAACAGCGGGTTTGGATTGTTGTAACTGACGTAGCGTAGAACGACGTCACCGAAGAGACGAACTTCAGCAAGTTTGACGCCGTTTTCGAGAACGACGGGAGGAGATGATGGAAGTGCACCGTGGTTTACGCTGACCTTGAAGGCGAGTTCTGCATCATCGACTTCAACTGCGATGGCACGAACGGCAAGGCCGTGTGAAGCGCAGAAGGAGAAGCAAGTGGAGGCAGAGAAGGTGGGAATGGAGGCGGTTGAGGAAGGCAAGGAGAGAGAAATGGAAGGGGAATATGGGGCGGAGAAGAGGAAATTGAGGTCGCCAGAGCGGAGGAGATAGGAAGCGTGAATTAGGTTTCCAGTGGAGAGGTCGGATTTAGCGACGAATGGCATACCGAGTCCTTGAGAAAAACGAAGTGCGGTGTTGGTTGCGTCGGTGCACCAGAATTCCACGTGGTGGAAGCGTTTTACTTTGAAACGGTCTGTTTTTGGGTTGGTTCGGATGAATTTTTTGAACCCAACTAACTTGAACCCGGTTTCGGTTTGTGTTTCGTTGCCCATTAATATAAATGGCAAGAAAGGTTTTCTTCTTTTTCGAGGGAAATGATAAGAAATTTGTTGTTTAGGCCTTAGGGTGTTGTTACTGTGGTAAGTTTGGTGTGTCTACAGAGGAGCATTGCTGCCTATTTATATGGGACATAGTGTGATGTTGTTCTTTTTCAAAAAAGAAGAAATCCATATGCATACATTGTGTCTATAGAAATAAAAATTATATTATTTTTAATTATTTGTTCAACTTATTAACAAAAGAGCAAAAAAATCCTTTTACAAAAAAGAAGAAATCTATATACATACATCGTATCTATAAATATACAATGTCTGTTTGTGTACACACAATATAAATATCATATAAAAATAATATTATTTATAAATATTTGTTCAACTTATTAACAAAATAGCAAAAAAATCCTTTTTCAAAAAATAAGAAATCTATATACATACATTGTATCTATAAAAATACAATGCATGTTTGTGTACACACAGTATATATACCATATAAAAATTATATTATTTTTAATTATTTGTTCAACTTATTAACAAAAGAGAAAAAAATCCATTTTCAAAAAAGAAGAAATCTATATACATACATTATGTCTATAAAAATACAATGCATGTTTGTGTACACACAATATAGATACCATATAAAAATAATATTATTTATAATTATTTGTTTAACTTATTAACAAAAGAGAAAAAAAATCCATTTTCAAAAAAGAAGAAATCTATATACATACATTGTATCTATAAAAATACAATGTGTGTTTGTGTACAAACAATATAGATACCATATAAAAATACGTTATTTATGATTATTTGTTTGACTAAACAAAAGAGGGAAAAAAAATGGTATCTATATTGTGTGTGCACAAACATACAATTATAGACACCGAAAAAGTTGTCCGAATAACATTTTTCTTGTTAAAAATATATCAGACATCTATAAATGAAGATTCCTTAAAAAAATCTATAATCTATAATGAAGACATTGTTGTAATATCACATTGTATGAGTTGTCGAAAATTAGTGGGTTGATTATATATTAAATGTTACAACCATGGTTTTATATATCCATGATTAAAAAATATATGTGCAGTCTGGAAGTCCTAGCTCAACTGGCAAATGCCGAAATTGCAAAGTCGGACGTCGTGACCCGAGTTTAAACCTGGGACCTCACAGTTGTGTGTGAGTTTAATTTCAGTGGATTACCACTTCATCTAAAACAAAAAAAATAAAATTATATATGCATGATTCAAAAAACACCATCAAGATAAAATTGTTTTTTAATAAAAGAAAATTTGTGGGTTCATTATAATAAAATTCAACCATGACTTTAAATGAGCAATGTTATAAAATTTGGCCGCCACGTGTGTAATTTTTTTTAATTATTAAAAAAATATTATTTATTATTTTTTAAATATTTTTTTAATTAAAAAAATTACATAGGTGGCGTCCACGTCAGTATTGACTTGGTCAAAATTGGTCTGGGTGGCCAAAACTGCAAAAGGGGCAATACTTATGGGACTGGATTGTATTTTATTTTGTTATGGGGACAAAATCGCAACTTCCTGATACTTAGGGGACCAAAACTACTATTAAAATAATATTATTTATAAATATTTGTTCAACTTATTAACAAAATAGCAAAAAAATCCTTTTTCAGAAAATAAGAAATCTATATACATACACTGAATCTATAAAAATACAATGCATGTTTGTGTAGACACAATATATATACCATATAAAAATTATATTATTTTTAATTATTTGTTCAACTTATTAACAAAAGAGCAAAAAAATCATTTTTCAAAAAAGAAGAAATCTATATACATACATTATGTCTATAAAAATACAATGCATGTTTGTGTACACACAATATAGATACCATATAAAAATAATATTATTTATAATTATTTGTTCAACTTATTAACAAAATAGCAAAAAAAATCCTTTTCAAAAAATATATGTGCAGTCTGGAAGTCCTAGCTCAATTAGCAAAATGCCGAAATAAAAAAATAATTAAAAAAATATTATTTTTATTTTTTAAATTAATTTTTGATTAAAAAATAATTAAAAAATTACACACGTGACTTCCACGTCAGTATTGACTTGGTCAAAATTGGTCTGGGGGGCCAAAATTGCAAAAGGGGCAATACTTAGGAGCTGGGTTGTATTTTATTTTGTCAGCGTGCCAAAATCACAACTTCTTGATACTTAGGAGGCCAAAATTGCTATTAAGTCTATTAAAAAATGACCATCAAGATAAAATTGTTTTTCTTTTTCAATAAGAGTGAAGATAAGATTTGTTTTCTTTTTTAAGAAGGTCAAGACAAGATTTTTTTTATAGTAAAGTCAGGACAAGATTGGTGAAAATGTAAGATTCAAATTCTTTTTGAATAAAACATCTAAAATACCAAAGCTCCTTAATATGGTTTGGGTTTTGGAAGCACAAGTTCAATGAAACGAAACTTGAGAAATTTTTTCAAGTAAATCACTAATTTTCCTCCTAAAATTGTAGGGGTTAGTCAATTTATCCCAGAAATTGCGAATAAAAAAAATAGTCATGTATTTCCAATTACATCGAGTAAATTGGTCATTCTGTTAACTTGTGTCATTGGGTAATATAATTTCTGAAGCACATATCTAAACATGCCTTTTTAATTGTGTGTATATTTGATACATTCTACTCAGTGGATTCTTGTATATTGTATAACCTAGTTGTCCAGGTTCTAAGCATACCGTTTTCATATGCTACTCCCTTAGAGTCTGTAATCATTCTACTTTACACAAAGATTAAACAAAAACACATAATATTTTTTATCCAGTTCGGTCCAAAATTGACTCATTACAAGGGAGAGAGCAGATCTCCATTCCACTAATCAAGAGAGTATCTTTACACAAAGATTTCAAAAGAATCACAAGAATTAATCTCCAAACATAATTCTACCATTTACCTAAATCTGTCTGTGTGACCAAGAAATTCAATTTGCTTAGTATTTACAAGGTGAATTCAATGATGATTCTTCCAACCCTAAAGTTTATACCATGAGAAAGAGTTATCTCTAATCCTTAGTTTTAGTGTTGGCTACAAAACCTTTGTTTTTTCACCTCTCTCTACCCTAAACCCGAGTTGCTTATTTACGGTATTCAATTAGTCCTTAAAATTTGGCGACTAAGAAAACAAAAAATTGCGCACTCGCACCGCGTCACAAGAGAAGACGTGGATAGACTTTTCTGTAATCCTTTTAGCTCCCACATCTCGAGCCTTCTTCCCACATCTCGAGATAGGCAGAGCCCAAACTTACGATTTTAAGGCATATACAACACTCGGTAACAATTGATCATAATTTATATTATTTAATAATTTTTTTAATGATTGATTATAGCAATCCATAATTGATTAAATAAAATAATTAATCCAACAATCTCCCAATTAAAATGCAAAACTTTCTGCGTTGATACATGATACCACAACTATAGGTTTTTCATCCTATGATGTCCCATATATGTGCTTGTCCTTGGAAAAAAAATTTATGGACTCTGTTTACGATTACTATTTAAATTAAGCAAGTGATCAATGAACACATAATTTTTTTAATTACAAAACTATAAAATGACTGTCTATGAGACAAGATTGGAGTTTGTAATTTACTATAAAATACACATTAAGTCTACACAAAATACATATATAGTAAAACTAATTAATCAACACATTTCATGCTTGGGGAGATGCTGCATTGGGAGAATGTGCTTGAGGTGCAGGTGATGGTGCCTTATATTTTCGTGGAAGATCAGGTGCTTTAGTTGGAGCTAAATTTGGTGCCAACTTTGGTGCTTTAGCTGGAGCTAAATTTGGTGCCAACTTTGGTGCTTTTGTTGGTGATTTCTTTGGTGATTCTGCAATGCCTTCCTCTTCATCATCAGGTAAATTTGCTGGCGCTTCTACTGGTGGTGGTGTGCTTCCTTTGCTTGTTAACTCACTGATTTTTGACAATAAACAACCACATTTAATTTCTGATTAATTGAAAAGTTTATTCTTATATAACCAACATCACTTTTTAGTGTTTTTTATTACAGGAGCATTGTAGTATATTTATTTAAAACTAATCTATTTTTCATATCATGTGTCTATTTATGTCATATTCCAAATGCTTGAAATACATTATAATTATATTGAAAGTGATATCAAAATCTACCATATCAAATTCCTTGTAGCTCTATTCAGCCAAACTTCTGTGTGTTAGATGAATACTTACTATATATTGTTGACAATTTAGCAGAAGAGATGTACAATGCGTTTTTTTTTATTACAGATTATGCATGTGGATATATACTAACATCCACACAACAATTGTTTCACCATAACTCTTTAAAATGTGTTAAATTTGTTTTTGACTCATTAATTTTTTTGTCTAAGAATCATACGTTTTATTAAAGTGTATGACATGATAGGTGGTCCATCCTAAACTAATACTTGAAAATCGTTTGAAACTTTAATCATGACGGATGCTAGCTTCAAAAAGTAGAAGTTCACAATCCTATTTGTTTGTAACATTGATTTGATTAATGCCCGTTTGACGAAAACATGAAAAAAAAATATATGTTCCTCAAAACTCAACTCGTTCATTCTCCTTTATTTTTATCAAACCGACATATCACCGTCCAGGGCTAGCCCGAGGGTAAGGCCACCAAAACCCTCGCTTCAAGCCCTCAACAAAAAAATATTTTTCATTAGATTTTCTAAGCAAAAAAGCCTCATATTCTAATAAAAAAAGGCCTCGTATATTCAACTTTGCTTTAGGTCCCACTTACTTTTAAAAATAATTGGGTCAACCTTGTCACTGTCTCATTGTGAGGTCAAGAGGACCGGACTTCTACTTCTGAAGCACGACGACATTGTTATTTTGGACAATTTTCAGGATCCGATCCACAGGACGGATCACTGTACAACTTTCCTATTCAAGAATGTCTCAAAACTATATGGAAAAAATGGCACACATGGTCTTACTCTGCTTGTTGAACCCAATCAGCCAAGGCACCCTCAGCAGCCTGTTGGACAGAAGCATCTCCTAAAGCACTCTGAGCATCATCAAGTGTGTCTTGAGAGATACCAGATTGTTTTGCTCCATCTATTAGACTTTGCAATGCATCTTGACACAAAACTGAATGGTATGGCAACACCACCACCAATGAAAATACCAAATAAATTGATATCCTTGCAACCATTTTTCTTCTTTATTCGTTATAATTAATTGAACCTGTTTGGTTGAAGAAACACTCTTAACAAATTGGATTCTAATATGTTTGCAACAATATGAAGTGAAACTTTGTCTGGTTGAAATTCTCTGTTATAATTATATAATGTGAGTGAGTTATATTTGGATTTCATGCTTAAATTTGAAATGAGGTTCACACAAGTGTCAAGTATTTGACACTATCAAAATCCAAGTTTGCCATATTTGGACAATTTTATGCATTTTATTGCCCATCGATAAAATTCTCGATTGGTTAGCATCTACCATCTTACATTGCGAACTTATGCAATGTTAAGCCTTCATTTGCGGCTTTGCTACACCATCATTAAAAAGTCTTTCATACGATTAAAATACTTTTTCTTATTGGAAAGATAACAAGAACCAAAAACAATAGAAAAATCTATTTGACACTTCAAAATTCATTTTTATCCTACTTGCATTTTAGTCTACAATACCCTTTCTAGCTTGATATTCCTCGCAATTTCCTCCAAACTTTACTATAAATTGATTTTTTTTTTTTGTTAAAGAGTAGTGTCTAAAAACTCACCATTTAAGGTAAATATAACTTGAGAATCTGAGGTTGAATTTCGGCCTCTGCATATCACAATGTCCCTACCAACTAAACCATGTTCATTGTGGCATGAGTTAATATTGACATGAGATCCAACTCCCACAACCAACATGTATTACCTATTGACCCCATGAACCAACACGACTAACATCATATTATCGACCGACCCCCACAGAGCAACACAAATCTTTTCAACATGTTTTATCTTCACTCACACACTTTTTGATAAACTTTTCAGAAGGCCATCCGTCAAAGTACTACTTCAAGTAAAGCACGCGTAAATAAGATGAAGTTCTCATATGTTGGGTTATATTGAGAAAAAAATGCATCTTGTTGGTATATATATTAGCGATTAATCCATATAAGTACTCCTTCAACTGTACAGTCTCATACCTACACATCCTTAGGATTCCTCTTATTTTGATGTGATTTAGTTCATTCACGTGTCCACTGCCTAAAAGCATGTCAAGAGCCACTCATTGCACGCATCATGTTCACCCACAATCACTCCATGCTCTCGTCAACCTTAGGCGTCACGTGCGTGATAGTGAATAAAATTCCTAATTAGGATATCAATCTTCTTGGTTAACTTCTAGATATGGCCATGAAAGTTTGATAACACATCATTGATTGAAATGACATGTCATTGTAAATTTAAGAGAAATCGAAAGGAAACTAACATATTTTTTTTACACTTTGGCCCTTTTTGTATTAAAAATTTAAAAATATTAACACAAATTAAAAGTAAAAAAAACAGAAAAAGATTTAAATAAGTAAATTATCTTAATTATGTTAATTGGTTTCTAACACAATTTTGATTTTTGGCTGGAATGAATGTTTAGTTGGGTGGTACTATGGCGCCATATATTTTTCTGACAATTTATTCATTTTCACTACTAGTATATGTATATATACCCGCTCTCAGTGAGCAGGGACAAAGTACAATTCGTAGCATCGTTCTCTCTTTCTCGCCACCATGACGGACGGTCATCTCTTTAACAACATTACCCTCGGCGGCCGTGGCGGCACCGTAAGCTTTCTTTCATTTTCGATCTCCTTTCCTCAAACTTTCATCATCTCTTCATTTTTCTCAACCCTAACTTTTATTCCCCTTTTCTAAATCATAAACCCTAATACTAGGGTTTTCTTCTCTATTTTTTTTATTTTTGTAATTAATTTTTTTTTTGTGTACAAAATGTTTTTTTTTTAATTTGTAAGTATGTTGATAATTTTGCTTTTAGTGAGATTTATTGTAAAAATGAGAAGGTAGAAACTATCAGGTAAATTCATATTCTGCTGGGTAGTACTTTTATTTGAATATGCATCTAGTATTAGGCCCTGTTTGGATAAACAGCTTATTTTCAGCTTATAGCACAGGCACTATGATAAGCGCTTGTGTATAAGCTGTTTTCATAAGCTCTCTTGGAGAACTTAGGAAAATAAAATGAAAACAACTTATGAACAAGTTCTCCCAAATAGTCGCACAATTTCTGTTGTTGTTAGTAGATACGCTCAAAAGGGCCAATCCAAGCAGGCTCTAAGTGTTTCATGAGCTGTATATGTGTTAAGGTTTTATCAATTTCTTTGCTATTTTTTAATTAATAAATAATAATGATAAGAGAATGAAATTTTGTAGTAAATTTGTGAATAGGTGACTGAAAATAGAAATTTTTATGTTAGACACTTATTTTCTTCTTATTGTTGGGTTTGCAGAATCCGGGGCAGATAAAAATATATTCTGGAGGAATTTTATGGAAGAGACAGGGAGGTGGAAAATCAATTGATGTTGATAAGGCTGACATAACGGGCGTAACATGGATGAAGGTTCCAAAGACTAATCAACTTGGTGTTCAGATCAAAGATGGGTTGTTCTACAAATTCACTGGTTTCCGTGATCAGGTAGTTCTCCGCCCCCCTTGAATGTGTGCATTTACATGTGTTTGATGTTGAAAAAGGAATTCAGTTGTCTGGTTTGGTTTCTTAATTTTGTTCCTTTGATTAACACTTTGACCAATCTAAATGTTTATGATTTGGATTTGGATAAGCATTGCTATTGAATACTGTTACTTGTGTTGACATTTTATACTTATTTTGCAGGATGTTGCAAGCTTGACAAGTTTCTTCCAAAACACCTTCGGAGTAACTGTTGGGGAGAAGCAACTTTCTGTTACTGGGCGCAATTGGGGAGAAGTTGATCTAAACGGTCGGTGATCTTTACATGAACCGTTTTTTGTGTTTGAATTGTGACATTTCTCATGAAATCTCTGTCACCCTTCCCTACTACACTACGACTAAATTTATGTGTTTGAAGAAAATAATGTTTGACATCATTTAAAATGACAGCAGCATGAAAACATGGCAAATAATATTTTAAGCATGGGAAGTGCTCTACTCGTTTCAAAGATATTTAGTTGAAACCATTCAGTTTGTGTTTTGAGTGCACCACCTTTGTGAAACTCTGTAATTTCCTTATAAGAAGAAAGGCTAGGAACTTATGTGCCATTTCTTGTTTTACCCATTTTTAAGCTGGTTCTATTTTTTTGGGTCCGCATCTCATCTAAAATGAATCTAAGTAAGCACAACTACCTTCACTCTAGTTGTTACATCAAGTGCAATTTAAAGTGAGAAGCTGTTAAGAAAGGAATGTGGTTTTTTTCTCTCTTCCGGGAGGGGGGGATAGGGTTTGCTTCTCAAACAGGAACTTTATCTCATTCATGCTTTCTTCTCTGGCTTATCAAATGCAGTCTTTCCCTTTATGGTGGATCTTTTTGATGCAACTGACTTCACTGCTTTTATACGGCTATACTACTAGTGGATGTCCTTATGTTTCTATTTTCATTTCAGGAAATATGCTGGCTTTCATGGTTGGTTCAAAGCAAGCTTTTGAGGTGTCTTTAGCAGATGTCTCCCAAACAAACCTTCAAGGGAAAAATGACGTGATGTTGGAGTTTCATGTGGATGACACAACTGGAGCAAATGAGGTATGTATATATATATATATATAGTTTTGGAAGTTCTAAAGAATCCATACAGTTTAGAACGATTTGCAGCTGGTTAGAAGATGACCTTCCTCATCCAAAATTGGGCTTGAATAGTATTTTGGGCTGCAGTTATTAGGTTCATTTTGAAAGTGCATCTTTTATAGTCTAATGTTGTTTATGTTACAATCTCAGAAAGATTCTTTGATGGAGATGAGTTTCCACGTACCAAGTTCCAATACCCAGTTTGTTGGTGATGAAGATCGCCCTCCTGCTCAGGTGAGTTTGTTCGTGTCTTTAATTAATATCCTGTTACAACAAATTATAGGTAACTGACATTTGGAAAATCATTTTGGTATAAGGTTTTCCGTGATAAAATAATGTCTATGGCTGATGTTGGTGCTGGAGGAGAAGATGCTGTTGTTACATTTGAGGGTATTGCAATCCTTACACCAAGGTAATGTATTGTACAACATGCAAGATTCAACTATTTTAGCTTCTTATCACTGTCTTGCATGTTTCTGTTCCATTGCGTCCTTTCAAGAAAAATATTGATCTGTAGAAATTTGCTTTATTGTGCAGAGGACGATACAGTGTTGAGTTACACCTGTCATTTTTGCGGCTTCAAGGACAGGCTAACGATTTCAAAATCCAGTACAGCAGTGTGGTTCGCCTATTTTTACTTCCTAAGGTTTATCTCTTAATCCTTGCTTTTTGTTTTTAATATAACCGTGTTATCAGCCACACATGTCTTAACATTGATGCTTTTCTCTGGACCTGTTACGTATACTGACCACTTATCGTGTCTGTTGACTGTATCTATTTGTAGTCTAATCAGCCGCATACCTTCGTCATTATTAGTCTTGATCCTCCTATTCGCAAAGGACAGACTTTGTACCCTCATATCGTGATGCAGGTAATGTTTTACTTCATTGGTTTCTGGTTTACTAATTTAGTTGATATACGTTTTGCTTGCTTCTGAACCTAACGATGTTCTTCTCCTTTCTGTATAGTTTGAAACTGATTATGTGGTTGAAAGTGAATTGGCAATGAGTGAAGATCTTTATAACTCGAAATACAAAGACAAATTGGAGCTGTCTTACAAGGTATTGACTAAACTGTTGATAATTCGTTTATTGATATATAACCTGAGATACTGCTCCTCAAGAGCTGCTTTGGAAATGAAAAAGGGCATATTTTAGTTGATTGGTTGGTGTGAGAATTTGGTAACTCGTGGGTCATGCAATCACGTCATACAATAGTTGATATATTTAATTCACTATTCAATAATCAGGGGCTTATCCATGAAGTGTTTACCACAATATTGCGTGGTTTGTCTGGGGGCAAAGTTACCAAGCCTGGAAAATTTAGAAGCTGTCAAGATGGTTATGCAGTGAAGTCATCTTTGAAAGCTGAAGATGGAATTCTGTATCCCCTTGAGAAGAGCTTCTTCTTTCTGCCTAAACCTCCCACTCTTATTCTTCATGAAGAGGTAAAATCCAGTTGCATTTACTGATAACCAAATATTAGTTTCTGGTTGATGTGCATATGATACTTATATATTAGAGTTTTTTATGGTTTCACCATTTCCTACTAGATTGACTATGTGGAATTTGAGCGACATGCTGCTGGTGGTTCAAACATGCATTACTTTGACCTTCTTATTAGACTCAAATCTGAGCAAGAGCATCTCTTCCGTAATATTCAGAGAAATGAATACCATAATTTGTATGGTTTTATCAGGTAATTATTAACTCACTGCCAAAATGTACTACATTTATTTGTTTGTTACACAAGCAATTCACTTTTGGCCTGCACATGCAGCTCTAAGGGCTTGAAAATTATGAATTTAGCTGATGCCCAACCAACTGTTGGTGTGGCCAAGGTGCTTGAGAATGATGATGATGATGCTGTCGATCCACATCTCGAGCGCATCAGAAATGAAGCTGGTGGAGATGAAAGTGACGAGGAGGTGCCTAATCTGTACTTGACTACTTGATATTGTTTTTATCCTCTTCTTTATAACATGAGTAGCTTTTGGTATATTTGTGTTCTAATTTAAGTGATGGAGGTAACAATAGTTATTTATATCCAAACCTTATGTGAATATATCTGAGCATGAACATGAAAATACACAAGTGTGCTTTGAAGTGTACTTACAATTCAGTTTTGCCATGCTTAAACTTGCATGTCTGTTGACGTTATAGTTGAACTTTCTCCTGTTTATCCATCTATCCCTTTCAGTTTGTCATGCTCTCTGTATTGCTTACTGTTGTGGTTCTGTGCGTTGGCTGTGTATTTCCATGCATGTCATATGCATATCTCTTGTGGGGGGCTGCATGTGGCAGAATTTCCCTCTAGAATTGGTGTTTATTTTTTTTGAGGGAGAATTGGTTTGCTTTTATATATACTAATTGGTGTAAAATGTCTACAGGATTCAGATTTTGTTCTCGACAAGGATGACGGAGGTTCTCCTACTGATGATTCTGGTGCAGATGACTCTGATGCTAGCCAAAGTGGTGGTGAGACAGAGGTAAGTGATTTGCTTTTATCATGTTGAGATACCTTACCTCTACTCTTTAAATCTTGGGTGCCCCTAACACCTTAACGATGACCAACTTCCAGAAGCCTGCCAAGAAAGAACCAAAGAAGGATCTGCCTTCTAAGGCATCTACTTCTAAGAAGAAATCAAAAGACGCTGATGACGAAGGAGTGAAGAAGAAACAGAAGAAGAAAAAGGACCCAAATGCACCTAAGAGGGCACTGTCTGGTTTCATGTTCTTTTCTCAGATGGAAAGAGAGGTTCGTTTTATGCTGTACATATTAGTGATGTGGTTTTGGATTCGATTGTGTGGGCTGGGCGTCTTATGTTGTACATACTGGTGACGTGGTTTTGGATTTAGGAAATTATAGTAACTATTTTTTTTATTAATGACAGAATCTAAAGAAAACTAATCCTGGAATTTCATTTACGGATGTGGGAAGAGTACTTGGAGAAAAATGGAAAAATCTGTCAGGTATGGTTGGTTGCCACTATTTCATTGCAGTTCCATCTAGTGTCATTTGTGATCATGATCATAGCCTATTATATTTATGTGTTTGTGACTAAGTTTTCTGTTTCTTTGCATGTTCAATACGCAGCGGAGGAGAAGGAACCTTATGAGGCCAAAGCCCAAGAAGATAAAAAACGTTACAAGGATGAGATGAGTGGTTACAACAGGAATCCTCAACCCATGAATATTGATTCAGGAAATGAATCTGACAGTGCCTAAGATTGCTTGACTGCAGTTTTATAGTTACTGTCATGACAACTAATATAAGTCATGTGTTTTGATATTTCTTAAACGCGGTGGTATCTCCTATTGTAACGGTAAATTGATAGAGTTTTATGGTAGATTTTTTGTGAGCTGTTTGAGCGTTCTATGTCCCCGGGGTTATAACGGGCTGCTTGTTTGAATGACTCGGGGAAGGCTGGAGAAGGATGAGGTTTATGTATGTGCTAAATATTAGTTTATTATCTATATATGTAATTCAGTCTGCCAATATAACATTTGTTACCTGCTAGTGGTTCTTATCAAGTATCTGATCGGCTTACATGATAGTAGTGGTAGATTTTTCGCGAATTGAATTTTAAAGAATATCAAGTGTCCCTTATCAAGGTAAGGTTGCGTGCAATACACCAAAATGGTGGGACCTCTTCCTAGACCTTGTGTATGCGGAAACTTTAGTGCACTATGTCACCCCTTTATTAAGTGTCCCTTATGAAGTCTTCTTTTCTTAGTCTTTTTACTCCGTTTTTTTTATCAAGTCTCAGGGATGATCGTGTGCATGTAGTAAAAAGGAAAAAAAAATAACATGTCTTGTACTCTATTTTTCTTTACTATAGTTTTCTTCTATTGAACTTTTATAATAAAGTTTTTAAAAAGACACATATTGCACAAAAGATGTTGTAATTTTTTTCTTCACTAGGTATTTATTCATACATATCCATAATGAACCTCGAAGAGGAAATATTGTGAATGATTTTAGTATGGATGTCCTTGAATTATAATAGTTACATAGTAAAATGGAAGTTACAAATCATTAAAGATTGTTAATTCTTGTGATTCCTATTCATCTCTTGATTTCTTTATACTAATTTTTCTATACTTTCTATGTTTTAGTTGCTTTTGTTTTAGTTCATACAAAACAAAGAAAAGGGGTTGAAAGGTTAACCAATCAGCAATCTTTGCATATTATCTTGCCATAATATCGTTTCTCGATAAATATATCATTTTCCTAGCCTCTTAGGGTGGATATCCAACTACACAAAACATAGGGCCCTGGGACTGCATACGGCAAGTATATCTTTTTCGATCTTGAAAGTGTCATTGATGTCTTTAGTGTATTGTAGATTAGAGAGAATGATTCATAAATGATTAAAATAAATTATTTAAATGAAAAAGATTGATTAATTAAGAGAAGATAAAAACAAAGGAACCAAAACATCAAATATCAATGACACCCAAATAAATCCTGACATTTGTCGTCACACTTTTATTTCTTTCACATTATTGTTAGAGTGAGCGCACTTTTTATATTGAGTGGTCATTGTCTTCCCATTAATTCAACCAATCATATTTGCTATTTTTTTTATCCAAAGCCTATCAATTTCATTTGAGAAAAGTTCAAAAGGTATTTATTTATAAAAGGTATTTGGAGCTGCCTTGCATTATCTTATGCACAAGTCAAGAGTCAATGAAGACTAGAGATGACCCCATGGGCCAAACATGAGAAATGCAATATAACATTAAAGTCAATAATGGTGGGAGAGCATACTAAAACGAGTAAATTACACTAGCGAAGGTCAAAACTAGAAACATTGTCTCAGTTATATAACATTATTATATTTGTATATGTTGTTACAATTAGAAACAGTCACATATTAAGGAAAAGCAGAAAACAGACACAAGAAGAAGCAAAGACACCTCCTCACACCGTTTATGTTCTGTTGTGTTTTGTTTCTCTTTAACGTGTGTATGTATCTGGTATCTCATCAAATATATTACCTTGCTCCTTCTCCTCTTCTCCTAGCTGAGTTCCAATCTCTAGTTATGTTGACCAACTACAGTGCTGCAATTACAAGCTGTTGTGAAGTCAAGGTACCCTCATTTTTATGTTTTGTTACAATGAGACCATACATGAGATTAGAGATTAATGTAAGATATGCATATTGATTCATTTTTTTCACTTGTGCAGGTGCACCGTTCGATATGCATAGAGCTTAACGGATTCATTGATAGAATTTTGCATATTATATTAGCCATTGAATCTTCTAGACCAAATTGTACCTTAGCAATTCAAGCATTGTGCTCTTTGCAATTTACTTTGGATAAAGCCAAGTCAGTTATCAAACACTGTTCTGACTCCAGTAAACTCTACCTGGTAAACTTACTCAATTTTTTATTTGAAATACTAATTTGTAACCAACTCTTATGAGACACAATATTTAGGAGTCCTCATGCCTAATAAGTGAGATTCATATCGAATTCAAAGACGCCTATCATGTCTGGCACTGACACACATGGTTAAATTTAGGACTTATGATGTATGGCACCGATTCATGTTGTTAAATTTCAGAGTTGTTTAAAGAAAGTTAAAATCAAATTGAACTAAACCAGTCCGATTCAGTTTGAGAATTATCTGCCACAGTTTGGTTTTTTCCGGCTCAGTTTTTGGTCTTGAAGATTCAATGGTTAATACATAATAATGAACTAGTCTTTTGTGATGAGCTCTTCTCAGACACTATAACACTAACCTTCTTATTTACATATTGGTTAGGTAATAACATCACACAAGACACTTTCAAGATGTGAAAAAATAAGAAACTCTTTTGAGTTGTACTTGACTCAAATTCAGAATATTGTTCCAATTCCATTAGCTGCTGAGGTTAGTTAATCTTACTAATTAGCCTATTACACTTTTTTTTTTTGTTTCTTGATTATTGAGAATTGAAACTGGCCTATACAGATATGTTCAATACTAAAGGATCTAAGGGATGCAGAATTTTCCTTAGAATTTGAAGAAGGTGAGGCTAGGAAAGTTTTGCTTTCGCTACTTGAGAAAGAATTTCTTGATTCAGGTTCTATGGAGAATGCAGAACTTGAAGCTATTAAAATTGTAGCTTTGAGGTTGGATATGAAATCTTCATCCTCAATTCAAGTAGAGAAAGCAAGTCTTAAAAGGCAGCTTGAAAAAGTCAACAAGACAAACCAAAAGGAGAAGGAACTTTTAGCATACCTTTTATATTTGTTGATTAAATATGGTAAATTCATTTTTCAGTTTCAAAATGGAAGCAATGCTTGTGAATCGAGTCAATGACTCTATCAAACCAAAAGTTGGAAATGTATGATCATTTTATTCAATATTATTTTTTTGATCAATTGATTATTTATTTAATATTATTGTCTATAGATTATTAGAGTTTAATAAGTTGGATTAAAAGCATTTGTCTGATTATGAAGTGTGCACACTCCAAAAAAAGGTATCTATAAACAGTATCATACATGGATACTTCTTGTATACCTCCAAACACATCTTCTAAAAGTGTTCTATTTTTTTTTTTTGTCTCTTTCTTTTGTGTAAATTTTTTATGAATACTTCCAAATACTTCTCCCTAAAAATAAAAAATTTAAAAATAACATCCCGTGAGCTTAACTCAATTGGTAAGGATATTGCATATTATATGTAGGGATCGAGGTTCGAACCTCGGACACCCCACTTCTCTATATTTAAAATGCGTGAGCTTTATCTACTAAACTACTTGACAAAAAAAAAAATTTAAAAACACCAAAAGTTTGAAAACTTAATTAGATATTTCATTCGCTTCGGATTTTGATATTTCTTATTTTAATTTTAATTTAAAGAAAAGACACATTGATTTTGAGAATTGAGTAACACATTAACGAATGAAGTCGCATCAACACTAGTTTTAGAAGAAATTGTGATGAAAATTATCAAATTACAAATGGAAAAAATAAATAAAGAGGCTAACTATTTTTATTATGGTTGCCTTAAGTTCTACTGATTAACGCTTTTAATGAATGCAAAGCGGTTATAAAATATATAATATTAAGTTTATAAGCACAAATTCTATAATTTTCATTAAGATCACAAATATCTTCTTCTTTTTATAACGCAAAAGTCTTCTAAAGTGAACACTGCAACCATTGATAAATAAACCAACCATTATTTTTTTTAAAGAAAAATAAATCAATAATTGATATTACATTCGATGAATCATGAATTGTCATATTATCAGCTCTTAATTTACTCTTTTTTTTTTTAAATATTCGGTGGTCCGAATTTTATCTCTTAAAGTAAATAAGTTGGGATTCTCAAATTGAAACGTTAACTTTTGATTATTGCAATGTTCTATCAACTCAATTATAATCTTAATTTACTCATTTTACTAACTACTCTTTTTTCATCGTGTGACCAACTGACCGAGTTTCATATGAACATTTCTTGATTACACTAAATTTAATTCACGATGGAACTCTGAATTATCAGTATCACTTGCTCAACAACGAAACGAATGAGTTAACACAAAAAAAAAAAAAACTACTCATGTAGTATTGGGCTTAACTAAGTAGTGAGTAGGCCCATTAACCTTCGTTTCGTACTGCCTCTGTCGTCATCATCTTCGTTCGAACAATGAGGTAGCCATCAAATCAAATTCATTGTATAAACCCTAAAACCCTAATTACCATTTCATACTTCAATCTCATCAAATTCAATTTCACTTACAATGAGTTGGAGAATTTTTCTTTCTTCTTCAAAACAAACCCTAACCAAACTCAAATCAATCTCAAATTCCCAATTCTCCAAAACCCTCTTCAAACAATTACCCATTTCATCATCAATCATCACTCACCGAACTCTCCATTTCCATTCCCATGAATCCAGCACTTCACTGATCGATCCATCACTCAAATCCCACTTAAACGACACCACAATCCACCAAAACGACGATGAAGAAATCACCAACGAGTTTCTCTCTCGATTCGCTTGGATAATGCGGAAAAAAGTTAAAGAAGTTTATCCCGAATGCGATAAAAGTACCGTCGATGCAATGCTGCTTGTTATTGTTGAAAGGGTTGTTTCAGAAATGGAAAAGGGCAGCGGGAGTGATGAAAAGGTTTCACTTTCGCGATTTGATTCGGTGGATTTTAGTGAGGATTTATGGAGGACTGTGTGGGAGGTTAGTAATAAGGTTTTGGTTGATATGAATAAAGAGAGGAAGAAGGAGAAAATGAAAGGGTTTTTGCAGTGTGATGAAGTGAAAGAGATGTGTAGATTTGCCGGAGAAGTTGGGATTCGGGGCGATTTGCTTAGAGAGCTTAGGTTTAAATGGGCACGTGAGAAAATGGAGGAACATGAGTTTTATGAGGATTTGGAGAAAATGAGGAAAGAGACTCAGATTATTGATGAAGAAATCAAAAATGAAGCCGAAGGAAATGTCGATGTTGATGTTGGTGTTCGTGTTGATGGTAATGTTGAGGAGAAGAAGGTTGTTGTCCTTCCTAAGAGGAAAGGGAAAATTAAGTTTAAGATTTATGGGCTTGATCTATCGGATCCTAAATGGGAACAAGTGGCTGATAAGATTCATGAGGCGGGAGAAGTTATTTGGCCGAAGGAGGCGAAGCCGATAACCGGGAAATGCAAACAAGTTACCGAGAAAATTCTGTCGTTGAAGGAGAAGGATGGAGATGATAGTTTGTTGACCCTGGTAGCTGAATGGGTAGAGCTTCTACAGCCTACTAGGGTGGATTGGATCAATTTGCTTGAAAGGTTGAAAAATCAGAATTATCCTTTATACTTCAAGGTAACTGTTGCATTGCCTTTCTAGTTTTTTGAGCAATGGGATTTCCATATAGATTACTTGTGTATGTGAATTTGTTTTGATACTTTAGCAGATTACTGTTACTAGGAAATGTTATCTAATGTGATAAGCTTTTGTTGTTGATGATAGTGTTGTTGCAATATTGTTAGGAAATGCAATGTTTAGATCTAAATACTTCCCCTGGGCATATATATGTATAGCGGAGATTTTATAGGTTAGGATATAGAATATAGATTATGTTAGAGCAGTTAAGAGTTAGTTGGATACAGATCCTCGGCAGCCAGCGTATCTACAGCAAGCTCTGCAGCATAAAAAATCATCCTTACCTAAAGTGTAATAGCAGAAAACAATTGATCAATGTTCCTTTTTTTCACGCTTAATCACTCATAGTTTTCCTGAATCATCCTGCACTTCACCCATTTTGCAATTACACTCATTTCTACTCTCAAGTGAATAATCTTTACACAATAATTTATTATTTTTAACCTTATATTTGGTTCTTCTCATCTTGTTAGTTCCGCTATTTCTTTTATGCGGTGGTTATACAAAAGCCAAGTTCATGCCCATTTCTCTTTAGAGAGAATATTTATTGAGAGTTGGATTGTTAAATCTAAGAAAAAGAGATACTGGAAAAAACAATGATGAAAGTAAAACACTCAACACTAAAAAACAATGTTAAAAAATACCGTGTGTGAAAAAATTATTTTTATATTTTGGCAACAAATCTCATCCATTTGATTAATTCATTAGTCAGCAGTACTGTAATTTTTTTAACAGAAAGACAAAGCACAGATGATTCTAAGAAGGCCATTCCATATGCTGCCTTTTGGAAATTGTAAAAACTTTTATTTAATACATATATTTTAAGTATTAATGAGTTGGACCGAAATATGGCTTATTATAGAACATTTTGTCGTAAACTGATCCATGTAGCCGACCCCACTTAGTGGGATATGGCTGGGTTGTGGTTGTTGTGATACATATGTTTTAAGTGAATTCCTGCGATCCAAAATGGGATCAAGGTGTTAGGATATAGAATACAGGATAATTAGAGTGGTTAAAGAGTTAGTAGAATTTAGCAAGCTGATAAGTTAGTTTGGTGATTGTCAAGAGTTTTTTTATTTATTTTTATTATTCGTATTTCGTAGTCTTTAGATAGCCCTCAATTGGTAGAGCCGTAGAGGGGAAAGATAGCTTTAAATAATTAAATTGTGACTAGAGAATTATCTAGTGCGATTGTGTGAAAGGAGAGTGCTCTTTTGGGGTAGCCTTGCATATACCTTTGGTGTCTTCATTTGTTTTCAATATGTATCTTCGTTAAACAGATAAGAAATATAGCAAGTACAACAACACAATAGTTAAAGTTTATTTTCCTTCAATAGTATCATCACTATAGGTAGGGGAAGACCTAGAAAAACTATAAGAGACTATTAAGAAGGATCTAGAGATTAATGGGTTGGAGAAAGACATGGTTTATGATAGAACACTATGGCGTCGTTTGATTCATGTAGCTGACCCCACTTAGTGGGATAAGGCTTGGTTGTTGTTGTTTGGTGTAATATCATCTTTTGAATTTGAAACTAGCTGTAACTATTTCTCCGTTATGATTTTTTTTTATTTTGAAGTGACAATTCATTTTGACTGGTACAAAAAGATTAGTGTTATTTAATGTATTATTATCGCTACCACGAGCATTACTTATATTTTGCTTGAATCTGTAAGTGTGCACAGCAGTACTGTAACTGCAATGGCCTGGATAGTCTCAAGCTGTTAGCACAGCTAGCAGTGGTTATCTTCTAACTGCATTATGTTATTTGTTGTTAGATAAGATATGCAAGTTATGCAAATGACTAGTGTGATATTTGTAACAGACCTATGATGACTATCATCACACACTATAAGTACAACTTGTACACTCTGTTTTCAGTAAAATCAATAGAATATCAAACACACTGAAATGTTCTCTCTAACGTTCTTAGTTTTGTTGCTCAATAGAGTCTATTATTTATGTTTCTTCTTTCCTTGTTGTCTTGATTGAACATGAATTGTTTGGTTGGAGTTTAGTCTTTTGGTTGCTCTTGATGTTTCTTTGAAACGAGGTGTCTCACTTGATGCTCCCTTGGCATTTTTTTTAATCTGTTATTATGGAAGATATTAAAAGAGAACACTTTCTTTTTATTTGAGAACAAGGTCACATCCATAAAATGTATCTGAACATCTAAAAACATGTGAATATGTTTTTATACCACTATTCCAAGAATTCTTTTCTTGCTCAAAGAAAGGATCCTAACAAAGGCCTGTTTGGATTTTGAATTTAATTTTTTTCAAATCCTGTACTTTTGTAGGTGGCAGAAATGGTATTAACTGAAGATTCTTTCCAAGCAAATATATCTGACTACTCTAGGCTTATTGATATGTATGCTAAAGACAACCGCATTGATGATACTGAGAGGATGCTTAAGAAGATGAATGAAAATGGTTTACAACCAGATGCTTCGATAGCCAATGTGATGGTCCACATGTACAGCAAGATAGGTAATCTTGAACGTGCAGAAGAAGCATTTAAAATCTTGAGTAGCCTGGGTTTCCAACCAGACACGAGAGTCTACAACTCAATGATCATGGCCTATATCAATGCTGGTGAACCTACAAAGGGTGAAACACTGATGAGGCAGATGGAGACGAGAGATATTAAGCCTACAAAGGAAATATACATGTCATTGCTCCGATATTATTCTCAACGTGGCGACATTGATCGTGCCTCACGAACTTCAACATCTCTGCAGTTTGCAGGACACCCGCAGACTATGGAAACATGCACCCTGCTTATTGAAGCAGCAGCAGTTGCAGGTGACCTAGATAAGGTAATCTTCAATTTTGACCATATGGTAAAACTTGGGCATAAGCCTGATGATAGATGCACTGCTGCCATGATTCGCGCTTATGAGAAAACAAATTTATTGGACAAGGCATTAGATCTTCTTATGACGTTAGAGAAGGATGGGTTTGAGCCTGGGATTGTGACTTATTCTGTTCTTCTGGACTGGATGGCTAAAATGCAGCTTGTCGATGAGGCTGAACAGATTTTAAACAAAATTGCTCTGCTGGGCGAGGCTCCTCCTTTTAGGGTTCAAGTTAGTCTTTGTGATATGTATGCAAGGACTAAAATGGAGAAAAAGGCCCTTCAAACACTAGGCGTTCTGATAGCTAGGAAGGAAGAATTACGACCAAATGAGTTTGAGAGGATTATATCTGGCCTTATTGATGGTGGGTTTTTGCGGGATGCGCAAAGAATGCATGGGATTATGGAGGCACAGGGTTTCAAACCATCTCAACAGCTTAATTTAGCCCTTAAATCTGGCCGCTTACCATTAAGTATGAGGTAGTTTAGAGGTCATGAGTAGTCCTGTGTTATTCTTTCTTTGTCAAGTGACCAACAAATGTACTGCTTTATTAAGGGAGACCCGGTCTGATAGATTGACCATAACATGTAACCAATAAAGTTTTTTTAGTTTATGCTCGATAAGTTGTTGGTTTCTCAATTGTATCATGTTTATGAATTCTGCCATGGTTACATGTTTGCGAGTGTTCGGACTACACCGATTTATTTCTCTTAATATTCTTTTGAACTTTAGTCCTTTGTATATAGTAAATTTATTTGATTAGCATTTTCTTATTCGTATATACAGTATCTTTTTTTGACATGTGCTGCACGGATGCCTTTGTCCTGATTTACCTTGAGCTGTCTAGGAATTTGGATGTGGTTGCATGTAGAGACTTTTGAAAACATATTTTAACCTATCTGTGTATCAGTCTATACTCTATATGGTTTGCTGGTGTTATTTATGTTGATGCTATTTTCTAAACTTCTTATTGATATTCTACTTACTATAAGCTGTGATGACCACAAACTCCCAATACTGTGTGTGTAAAGCTGCGTAAATGTTTCATGATATATCGGCAAGCCAATATGTGTCCACCTCACCATTTAATTGTGACTGTTTATCATGAGTTCTTTTCTTGAAAGGAGTATATGAAGAAAGGTACTTTTTGATTGGTTTTACATGGAATTTCTGAACCTGCTGGGTCATACCCATTTGCAAAACTCACCAAGCAAAAAATGAAAATGGCATACACTTTCCAAACTGAAATTAGGTTTCAATAAAATGGATGAATAACTAAAAGAAAGAAATAATAACGAGGTAAGGTATATCCTTTCCTAAGAGTCAAGAAACAATAATAGGTGGCAAACGTTTGATTATTAGAATATTAATTAATATAAGTAAGAAAAGAACCCAAAAGGAAACTTTTTAAGGGAATCAGTGTGAAATGTTCCAAAGGAAGCAATAAGAAATTGTAGCTCAAAGTAAAACATATATAATGAAAGCCTCATCATGCATGCAAGGCATAAAATTTCAATTATGTATATATAAAAAGAAAGAATCACATTATGCAACATTACATTTAAACAGAAAACTAGGAAAAGAAATTTGATTAGTAGGAAAATAAGAACATCAGGAAAAGAAAAACAACATCATCTTGTGTATTCAAATATCAACCAAACCATCCATGGCACAAAGAAAGCCATCATTTCGTTTTAGAATCCCTTCTTGGCTATCAGGAACACCTGAATCAATGTCTCGTCGTCCGAAAGACACATCAAAACCAGTTACTCGTTCAGGCACAAATGTTCCCATTCAAAGACCATCTAGGCCTTCTCTCATAACCCCTGCAGAATTTTCTCCTAGTCCTACCAAAACTCAAGAAGCCGCTACAATTGAAACTCAAAACCATTCACCGCCTCATCCAACTCAGCCAACACCATTATCATCGTCAGTGTTTGTAGAAACCACTCACTCAAAACCACCTTCTCCACCAACATCGCCAAACCATGTCAACTCTCCACCACCATCATCTCATGCTGCATCTCAGGTTCATGTTCTCTCAGCTCAACCTCAGTCTACCTCTCATCATGATACCATGAAGGTGCCAAAGCCAAATTCTTCTTCTGCTGAAGAAAGCACTCATCCTACATCACCCCGAGTTTCTAAAATTGAGCCAGCTTCTCGGCATCATCCACCATCGCCTTTGGCCCCAGAGCAAAAAAATGAGCATCATCTACCATCTCCTTCGGATATAGAGCGAAAAAATGAGCATCATCCACCATCTCCTTCGGCCCTAGATCGAAAAAATGAGCATCATCCACCATATCCTTCGGCCCTAGAGCGAAAAAATGAGCATCATTCACCATCTCCTTGGACCTGGACCCCGGAGCGAAAAAATGATGTGTTAAAGGCTAACCATGAAGAAAGCACTCGGCATACATCATCTACCTCGCAAGAAGAAAAAGGGAAGATGACAGTGTCTGATCCGGTTCCAAGTGAAGCGGAACCAAAGATGAAGTCACCATTGAAAATCATCCCCGTGACACAACCAGAGAATCTTTCTAAGCACACAAAAACAAAATTAGGTGAGGAAATATCAATCTCAAAAATAACACCAAAGTCTCCTTTGGAAACTCAAAGGAAGTTCCTTCAACCTAAAGAGAAAGAGAAAGTCATGCATGAAACCAAAAAAGTAAGAAACACAAAAGACAAAGATAAAAGTACTAGCCAACCGAATCAACATACCAAAGCATCTTCTTCAGGCACAAAGGATAAGAAGCATCATGGTGTAAGAGAAACTGTAGAGAGAAAGATAATGTTTTCCACATCAAACTCTAGTGGTAAAGACATATCACACGAAAGAATTGTCCCATCGAGCGAGGAAAGGGAAAGGGAAAATGAAAAGGGAAAGGAACCAATGCAAAAAGGTATCAAAGATGATATTACAAAGTTTGTTCATAAAATATCAGCCTCAGTGCAACCAACACAACCTATGGAGGACAAAAAATTCAGTGTCATAACACTGACAGGTGACAATAGAGGAGCAACAATGCATGTTGGTTCTGAATCAGATAAGAAAGAAGGGTCAATCCACATTCATAGGGCCTACAAGACTGAATCCGAAGAGAGCATTGATGTGACAACAGATGGAGAAGGAAACACTAACAATGAGGAAGAAGATTCAATGGAACATGGTCAGGTTGGGAAAGCATATGTTAACAGCAACATACAAAGTATCAATAATTCACTTATGTTTCATGGTTCAATCAATGAAAGAGACCCTGGAGTTCAAGTTACACTTCCACAAAAGCCCTTAGAAACCATCAACCACAACGATAAAGACACTCACAATCGCAGGACTGAGTTTAACATTAGTCGGTCTCAGAAGTCAACGTTCCAGCCAACAGTTCGCCGTTATGGTCGCAAGTTCAGTTGTGGAAATGAAGACATTGAGATTATGTGAAAGAAGAACAAACAACATGTCTTCCCTAGTACACCATAAAAATACATCTTGTACAGAAATATTGCAACTTTTAAATGCATAAGAAAATAAGATTTATAATATTTAGCCACTTTCCACCATGAAAGTGTTGACAACATCAACAATGTATAATATAAATTTTTTACTTTTTATATGTGCAATGTCATTTTTATTTTTAATTGTTCACTTGCATTACAAGAAAATATATGCTTGAGGAAATTAACAAACTTCATTACGCATTAAACATTAATTCTAAACAGCTAGCATCACACAAACTTGGGCCTGCAGGGTGAAAAATGAGAGTTATTTTGTGCAACATTTTCTTAAGGAAATATGTACATTTTGATATCAAAGAAGATTTCAAAGGAGTTATCATTCACAAGCTGGTTTTGTGTCAAAGCTGCTCAAACAGATTGCAAAGGCTTGAAAAGCGGAGAGAGGATATCGATAGTCCATGGTGAATATGTCCTTTCCGATTTTTCCAAATTGTAGTATAACTTTTTCTTGTTCTGCAGCTGAAACATTTTGGCTAGGTTCTGCAGCTGCTACAAGCTGAAAATTCTTCACCGAAGCCACCGTAACCCGTCCCTTGAAATTCAAACACCAACATTGCAGTTGTTCATGCCATCTTGGTGCTTTGTTTTTCAAAATCAGTGTCTCTTTTGCAAAATCAGTGCAAGTTGAGCCAAATTCAACAACTTCTGGCTTCTTTTCTTTTGCAGATTCATGCTCATTGTGGCAATTGGTAAATTCCATAGGAGTAGGAGCAGTTCCTCCTTCTTGGACTGAAGATATGGGGATTAAGTGCATTGTACTCCGCATTCGCCTTGGACCTCTCGTACGAAGAACATTGAGTTCATAAGATACAGTTGCTACTTTATAGTTAGCAGGAGCAGGAGCAGCCCTTGGAAGTATTTGCTTCATATGGACCTTTTGTTGCAACTTGCAACTCGATGGAAGCGAAGAAACATGTGGAGGATGACCATCCAAGATCGTGAACTTGGTGCCGAGAAAATTAGACCTGTTATTTTGCTTAATGGTCAACTAAGAAGTATAATAATAATAATGCATTAACCATGAAAAGATGTGGATTGATTGAGGACACTAACCTTAACTTTCCAATGTAAGTATTGTTAGCTCTAGAGAAATCATCAGAAACCAATGATATTAAAAATTCTGTGCATGTTGCTCTTCTAATCTTCTTTGCTGCCAAGAGAAGCTTGCTCATATCACCAGAAAGAGCTGCAAATACAATAACACAATTCACAAAGATGGTAATTTAGAAACTACCTTTGTAGATCGAGAATAGTTAACAGACTATTTATTACATTTCCATAGTTCAAAGACTAAATAGGAAAGAATGTGATAGTTTAGTGATTGAATTGTAAGTTTACTCTGGAAAACAGAAAGATAAATAAGAATACTACAAAAAAAAAAGCGTAAAAGAAGGTATTTCAAATTTCAACAACTACATACTTAATTTGATTCAAAGAAAAACCTTGGTGTGATTTTAGAAAAATCCAAACAAAATTTTGTTACCAAATAGAGAATAATTTCATGTGAGCATAACAATCTTACCAGGGCTTAGACCAAGATATAAACTATATGTGGAAGTAGCCCTTTCTCTCTTAATAAAACACTGAATTGGATTGTCTCTTGGACCAGGCTGAAAAATATAATAAAAGACAAAGTGATCAATACATTTAGTACCATACATATATGTGCTTCAAAGCTTGAAACAAAAATAACATCAAATTAAATACATAAAGAAAGTGAAAAAAAATTACCTGCTTCAGTGATACAGGGAAAGTGATCCAACCACACTGTTCAAGTGTCTTAACAACACCCTTTGTTATGTCTCTCCACAATCTACAAACTGAGGCACAAGCTACAAGTGCGCGGCGAGATGGCCAAGTGGTTTCACTAGCTTCCACCCTTTGAATTATGTCTAATAGTAACTCAGGAGGTAAATTAGCCCATTGACTCTGTGATGATGATGATGATGATGATGGTGGTGGTGGTGTTGTTGGTGATGATAGTGATGTTGGTGAGGAACATTCTGGTGCTATGTGAGATTTTCCATGTCTATGTGTATGTTTGGTTTCTACACCTCTTCTATACATGTTGCCAATTCCCTCTTTCATCTCCTTGATCTCTCTCACAATACTCTTGAATGGCATTATGATAGGTTGTGTATATATGTAGGACTAGTAATCTAGCATAGCCATTGTGTTTGAAAAGAAGAAATTAGACTTCATGTTTTTTGAAAGCATACAAAAACAATATAACATTTTTGCCTAAGTTCAATGTATTTAGTGTATTAACAATGATAGAATGAGAACATATATTGCAGAGAAAACTATAGAAAAATAACTCTACCTGCATCTTTTGAGATTTTTCTTATCCCTTTTTATAGGACCTCTTTCAAAATTTTCAACTATGTTAATTATTTTTTTTACTGATATATCCCTTTTGTATTAAATATTGTGATGGAAGTCTAAACTAATTTTCTCTCCTTAAAAGTAAACTTTTAAAGCAATATCAATTATCGACAAATTTATTACCACTAAAAACTTTCTTAATTTTCGTGATTTTGTCAACTTAAAGATTGAGGTAGTAATAAAGAAGTTGGTACTACAAGATTTAAGTCCTTACAAATTTACATATTGAGAAAACAAAAAAAAAAAGTGAAAGAAAAGCTCAAAAATTGAGAGGAAGATGCATGTACCGTGAGACAAGAGTCTAGAAAATGAGGAAATCTTGGAGAGAACTTGGAAAGCACAAAGAGTGGAGGGAATGTGGAAAGTACCTCAAACTCCAAAGGCAGTGTCTTGGACAAAACAAAAAGGTGAGAGTGGATGGAGGTTGAGGTTTGTGAAGATTATAGGTTACTACAACAAAGTTTTAAACTTTCAAAGCAAAGCTTGTGGAATAAAACTAAAACTAGAAAAATGAGCATCACATACTCATGCACTTTGTTTTTCGAAGTATCAAGCAAAGCATCCCTTCTTTACAACCAAACCACATGCACAGAACAAAACTTAATTTGGTCTTTGCATGAACACAACTTAAATTGTATATGCTAGCAATTTAGTTTTCATCTGCATCACTCACTCCTTGCACTTTTATCACTTGCCTTAAGCTATAATCTAACACAATATATTGCACAAAATGGTATTTAAGTGTGGTCCACTTTAATGGGGTCAATGGTCATCAGACCCATATAGAAAGATCTTCATGATCTTTTGATATTGGTTTTAAATTTTTTATATAAAATAAAATGCATTTCCTATCCCTTGGATTTTAGTTCCACGGTTTTAGTCCTTCAACTTTTAAATTGATTAACTTTTTTCCATCTATGTTTTTTGAGCTTCACTTTTTTTGTGTTAATTTTGAGGTTGAATTTTGATGATGTGAGATGTTTACATGACAATTCAATTGATGATGTGACACTGTTTAGGTGGATTTTTATTTAAGTAATTTTTATTTGATCGAATATACATAAATTAATATCACAAAAGCAACTAAATTTGATATAAAAAATTATAAGTGTATTATTATAACTTGATTCATTTTCATTTCATCAACTTCGTTATCACGTAAATCAATTAACATTTTTCCTATCAATACTCTTTGAGATTGAATTTTGATGATGTAAAAAATGAGATATTTATGTGACAACTCACTTGATAATATGACACGATATGAGTGAGTTCTTATCAAACAACTAATTTTTATTTCACCAAAATATACATAAATTAATATCACAAAAGCAACTAAATTTAATATAGAACACTATATATCTACATTATAACTTAACGGCTCATTTCCATTTCATCAACTTAGTTCTCACATAAATATCTCAGCTGCCAAATCATAAAAAATCAACCTCAAATACATAGGTGGAGCTAGAGTTAGATATTTGGAAACGTAAGGATCAAAACCATAGATTTAGAAATGTAGACTAAAATTATGAACGAGACAAAATATGGACGTTAAAACTGCATTTAAGTTTAAATTTTTTCAATATTGAGTACTAGATGAAATGGTTAGGTCAAATGAAAAGGTATTTTTTTTTTTTTGTGAATATTGTTTTTTGGTGAATCTGAGAATTCATATGAAAAAGTATGATCAATAATCTTTGAATATTAAATTCATCCATGAGAATAAAACATTTGTTATATATATACGGAAATATTCAATTTAAACAAGCATTTTTTCCATAGCATAGGGAAAAAAAGTGGTTGGTTAATCTATGCACTAGTGTCCTAAAATGACACCAATTTTGAAGGTTAGATTGATTGGCATTGATTCACCATAATAGAGACTTTATGTGGAAGCAGTATATTGTTCTATCAAAATAAACCAAGTGACAAACTCAACCTTCCAATTCAATGTGGTACTTTATCCTAATAAAAAACTATTCAATTCAATGTATTATTTTACTTTTAGCCTTCAAGTCAATATCATTAACGTTGTTTCATGTTGTTATTTTCCGAATGGAATATCATATAAGCTTACAGCACCCCCACCCTACCCCCCACCCTCCTTCCTTTTATATGGTCAAAAGTAAAGATTTGACTACTAAAATGTTTGGATGTGAAAAAGTTAGGTGTTGAAAAAGATGGTAGGATATAATATACAGGAAATGATTTATTCTCGAAATTTCTTCTTCCTCCTGGATTTAGGTAAGAGGTCAGATTTTCTTGGTAGCTATACTATATTATGAATACGTGATTCCACTACTATATGGAGGGGACACAATTATGTACGTCTCTCGTGAAGAAAAAAGTGATTCATTAGTTTATGTATCGTTTTTTATTTGAAAAACTAAACATATAATAGTACTTTAATATGGTGTGTTTATTTATCTTTTACACAAGTAAAATAAAGGTAATATGTGTTTTGATTTCATTCATAAGGCAAATAATTTTTTTAGGGGATTCATAAGGCAAATATGTTTAGCTTAATTTAGAAGATAATGTGATAGTTGTGTGTCAAAGTCATGATTCCTAATATAATGTTTGAAGTAATTAACAACCCTAGCACACGTGCCATGCCATATCTCTATCCCCACCACTTCATTATTGTTATTTTCTAGGTTGGGATTTGGTGGAAACTCAATGCATTGCAATGGACACTTCAAAATGAACAAATATTATATTTCAAATTGGTGCAATGGCCAAAACTATTTTATCGAAAAATTTGCACGGGTAGCAGACATATAGATGAGATAACGTAAATGTACCGCATGGTCCACTCTCCAACAATTATACAACTCATATTCATTCACGATCAAGTATCACTATGGCCCAACACAAACATGTTATTCATTCATTGTCCTTTATTTGGTGTCTATATTTTGTGAATATTGTACCTTGTTTCTTAAACAGATAGGAAGTGCAATCAATTATGTTCTCTTTCCCTTTCAATTTCTTATGATTTTTCTTTTATCTTGAGGCAAGGCAACTATGTGTTTGGATCACCTATGGATTACTCATCAAATCTTGATCGTTAGATTAATTTAATAGCTCGGAGTACTATATTTTTTATTTGACCTAAAATTGAATTAATGTAAAAGAATACAAAATCTTGGTGGACAAGAAACAAAACTCATGCAAAAGTAAAACGTATATAAAGCCGGGTAGGGTAGCACTTGAGTGACATTGTGGTTGGTGACATTGACTAACCACAATATCACAAGTGTACAAAAAACAACAAAAAATCTTATGAAAGAGAGAGAAGAAAGTCACTTGTGACATCTAAGTGCTACCCTATAAAGTCTCACATTTTTTATGTAACTTCGAGAGATATTTTGGAGTTTTAAATCTTATTGGTGTGAATTCTCTATCACCGTTTTTTTTTAAAATTGGTGGCATTACCTAGAGGTGTAATAGGAAAGTCTTAAATTTTATCAACCGTATCCCCCTCAATTTCATCACTTCAATGCTTGCTCAAAATGCATAAATCATTTTTAACAATATCAATGTGCTTGTTGTGGTTTCTTATCGCCATTGTCATTGTGAGTGTGTTTGGTTTAGCAGCAGCAAGGGAAATATCAAGTCCCTATATACATTTGTCATTGTTTTTGAGAAGCTGCTAACTGTAGAGTTTGTCCAAACGTGAGTCTACTGCAATTGTACTGCTAAAACAAACATCTCTGAAGCTCAAAATTTATATATGATTTTGGACTTTCTTGCACTATCATTTAGATGAGGAGAATCAAAATGTCGCATGTGATTCTTCTTCAATCTTCATCCTCCTGAGTTTCTTTCTTTTCTTCTTCATACCACCTAGGGGAGCTTTGAGCTTGAAAGGCCACAGGAAGTTGTTTGCCTCTCTGAAGTGAGGACAAACTGTTAGTATCTCGTGAATCAGAACATTCAACAACGCCATGCACACAATCTGGACTGTCGAATCAATAAATTTCATGAATATTTTAGGAATTGGAGATCTATACCATATCAATTCCAGCACCAATGGAAGTAGAGACGCGATAATGATATGTCACAAATAACTTTTGTTCTTCCTGACTGCAAACTTGTTCTCCAAGGGATAAGTGCCCTCCTAATCAATGTCACAGATGACATTATGAAAAGAAAACCATGTTACAAGCATGTTCAATGATGTTTTGAAGCTATTAAAAGTTTACAAGGCAACAAAAGCCTTTTCACAGATGATAAACCATTTAAATTTAAATATTTCTTAATTATGATATGCCAATGTTCAATAGCTTTTGTTTTTAAATAGATGAAGAAAAAAAATTAGAAAAATCAACCACAACTGACACCTGAGACTGAGAGTAGCCTATGTTACCTTTATGTGATTCAACATTTGGATCATCCATGGAAAGCTGAATATTTCGACTAACAGCAGAATTAGGTAGCATTTTGGAGAAGCTCATTCAACTCACGGCATGGGGAAGTTCTTAATCATAAAAACTTCCATTGTAGCTGAAAATTATACAGGGCTCTTGATTTCTGGCGAAACAGTGGACTTAACTTGAACTCATAATCGGAATGTGGGACCGTCTCGCAGAGGCCAGTAACATCCATTCATTCCACAATATATCTGACACAAGCATAATGAAATAGCATTATGAAATACAAATTCACATTCCTAAAGAAGATATGTATTCACACCTTGTAGCATTATTAAATGTGTGTTTAGTCCCTGCATTTTCGCCCAGTTTTGGCATTGGTCCTTGCGCTTTTTTCTGTTTGGCATTGGTCCCTGTACGTTGTAAATCTTTTGGCTTTAGTCCTTCCGTTAACTTTCCATTAAAAAAAAACCAAAACTAACGGCGTGTCACGTGGCCCAATCATGACACGTCACGTAGCACACTACAAGACAAAATTTTAATTAATAAATTTAAATAATTAATTTTAATTAGTATTTTAATAAAAATTGTAGCAGCTATCGAGGAAGCAGAACGTGCACTTAACATTAAAATGGTTCATGCAAGCCAACCCACACCATCTTTGAAAATTCAAAGGCAAATTGCCAAACCATTAAGTTGCACTGCAACACAAAAGGTATGTTGCCGCTTATGTTGAACCATTATTCTTTCATTTGAAAGTTTGGTCTTGAATCTATGCTAAACCAATAAGTTTTTCAACTCATGTGTAGGGAAAGAAGCGAAAACATACCGGGCCACCAAGGGTGATCTCAAAAAATGCAAGATGGAGATAAACCTCTCAAAGGTAATTGAAGATGAAGATGGAGATCCCAATGAAAATCCAGATGAAGATTGTCGGAGGTTTTATAATCTACTGATGTATTTTGTTAATTTGAGACCTATGTTTAACTCTATATTTTTTGTGCATTTAGAGAATTAGAGGCTTATGTTGCCAACTTACTATCTATTTGGTGCATTTTGGTTTATTTTGAGATAGAAAGGCCTATGTTGCCAAATTACTATCTTTTTGGTGCATTTTGAGAATTAAAGGCCTATGTTGCCAAGTAACTTTTGCTCGACTTTGAAAGTACAATTACATGTATTGCCAAAGTGCAACTTAATTTCCATCTAATTTGTTAATTTTTATCTATTGTCACGGTGTTAATACAATACAATTTTCACCTGCAATGTGATACAATTAAAGCTTAATTTTTTTTAAAAAGATTTTTTTGATTTTATTTTTTTTTATGATTATTCTCAATAAAAATAATGACCAAAACAATAATTAAAACATAATTTCATTGAAAGTTTTTTTAAGAAAAAAAAAAAAAATTCACGGACCAATACCAAAGGGTAGAGACTAATATCAAAAAATGCTGAAAGTGCAAGAACTAATGATATTTTTAAGTAAAAAAATAATGAATAAAATAATAATTAAAAATTGATTTTTTTTCAAAAAAAAAGATTTTTTTTTTGTCTTTAAGTGTGCCACGTGGCACACCGTTCGTTTTGGTTTTTTTTTTAACGGAAAGTTAACAGAAGGACTAAAGTCAAAAGTTTTACAAAGTGCAGGACCAATGTCAAACAAAAAAAAGCGCATGGACCAATGCCAAAACTGGGCGAAAGTGCAGGGACTAAACACACATTTACAATTGGAAATATTTCCTTAATTGTTTATTGTTTATTTTTTATTTTTCATTTTTCATTTATTTAATTAGTGGATTGTAGCTAATTTAATTATTTTTTATTTTGTTAAACCTTCTTTTTAGTGAGTTTTTATTACGCGTTTTTATTTCCTGATTTACAATGAGAAAAACAGGTGATTCTGAATGCAATTCAATGTAACACTGAACCTCCTCCTTTGCCCAAATCACGATTACTCTTCCTCTTCAATTATGGTTCCCTTTCGATTTCTCTCCTTCCACAGACCAAATCATAGCCGCCTCTCATTATTTTCTCCCAATTCCCGAGCACTTCATCAATGTCAGTTCTTCTCTCAATTTAGAGATTCCGATTTTTCAATCAAACCCTACATCATTGAGGATATGCCTTTTTGTATCTCAGGGTAATTCACATTAATTTCTTAACATTCTATTTCCTATATAAATTACATCAGTTTCATACAAATTAATTCACACACCGTCTTTCTCACATTAAAATTGGTTCTGATTTATGTTTTTGATACAAACCCTTTCAATGGCTAGAAAACCCGGTTTTGTTGCTGAAATTATTCATGCGAAAGAATTTTGAGATTTTGTGGTTCGAGTGGTTCTTTTACCGTTCATAGCAGATTTGAACTCGAAAGGAATTTAAAAATGAGTGATTTCTCAGAACCATAAAATCTTAGAATTCTTTCGCATGAGTGATTTCAGAAACAAAATCGGGTTTTCCAGCCATTGAAAGTGTTTGTTTCAAAAACAGAAATCAGAACCAATTTTAATGTGAGAAAGACGGTGTGTGAATTAATTTGTATGAAACTGATACAATTTATATAGGGAAATAGAATGTTAAGAAATTAACGTGAATTACGTTGAGATACAGAAATGGATATCCACAACGATGTAGGGTTTGATTGAAAAATCGGACTCTATAAGTTGAGAGAAGAACTTACATTGATGAAGTGCTTGGGAATTGGGAGAAAATAATGAGAGACGGCTATAATTTGGTCTATGGGAAGGAGAGAAATTGAAAGGGAAACTGAAAGTGATGAGGAAGAGAAATCGTGATTTGGGCAAAGGGGGTGGTTCATTGTTACGTTAATTGCATTGAGAATCACATGTTTTTCTCATCGTAAATCAGGAAACAGAAACTAATAAAAACTCACTAAAAAGAAGATTTAAAAAAATAAAAAATAATTAAATTATCTACAATCCACTAATTAAATAAATGAAAAAAATAAACAATTAAGGAAATATTTCCAATTGTAAATTTTTTTAAAATAGCAATAGCTCTCAAAAAGCTTGCCAAATGCCACACTTACCCAAATGCTAACCTTGCTTTATTATATTTAGTGATTAAAAATTTAGTAATTTCAGTATATTAATTTAATGTGTCTTTATGTATTATTGTTAAATTAATTTTTATTTTCTAAAATATTATTTAATGTTATTTTAATTCAGTTTTTATACCTAGCTAATAAAAATTAAAGATAACACTTGACCAAAAAATGTGTTTTTGGAGGGAACTTGACCAAAAAATGTTAAACATTTTTTTTTTGACAGACAAAAAATGTTAAACATAACTCTTTTAAAAATAAAAATTGAATGTAACATTCTAAAAAAACTGAACGTAGCAAGACGTTTTTTTTACTTTCTTAAACATAATAACACCTCTAACGCTTCATATTTTTTAAAAAACTTACAACTCTTCATTTATTACAAACCTTAAAATCTGAAACGTAATATACTTACTATAACCGTCACGTATATTTGATTATAAATATGTGTGTATATTTGTCTCACAATGTATATTTGAATCAAACTTCAAGAAACTTCAAAATGTCAACCTATGTTGTCTTTTTCCTTGCTCTTGTATTTGTTCTCTTTAATGTTTCAACCGATGCCAAACATCAATACAACCAAACCACAAATGCTAAATCAAGAATTAACATTACTTTCAAAAGTTTAATACCTTTGAGTGAAAGAGATCTTTACTTTGATTGTAAAGTGGGAACCTTTCTATTACCTTCACAACAAGATCACATCATGGCGGTTTCCAATGATCAGGTTGTGTCATGTCATGTTTATAGGAATCATTTAGAGGCTACTATCACTGCATTTGATCCCAAAAGTAAATTAATAGGTCATCTTGGTGTTGTTTGGCTCATAAGGCCAGATGGACTTCTTCAAAGTTTGGACGGTTTCTTTTTTGAGAAAAAGGCTACCTGGAAACCATTAGGACAGAAATGATGTTAATCTTTATAATAAACAAAAGTCTTGCAAAATGTCTCAAGTATACATGTCACTTCTCTTTTTTAAGGAGCATTAAATTCTAGTCTACCTCAAAAAAAGATTATACATGTGATCTATATGGCATGACAATGCACATGTAATCATATTCATGTGGCAAAGGCAAAATAGATTAATTTGTTACCTTAATTATTTTTTTCCATCGTTAGTTTTTGCTTTGTTCTTAAATAATTTATTCATTATTTTAAGAGCAATTATATAAAAGCAATTAACATCGTTAGGCTTCCGGTCAAGTCCCTCACGCAATTCAAATGTGTATGCAAATCCTGGAAATCTTTCATCTCCCATCCCAAATTCTCCAAAAAGCACTTTTGTGTTTCAACCACGTCTCACCATCTCTTCTTCCGTTGTAAACCCAAAGGCTCCTTCAAGTACATCGTCAAGTCTTGCCCTCTCTCGACTATTTTCACAAAAAAAGTGACTCCATTGATGCCACCATTCAACAGTTAGATTATCCTCTGAGCAATCCAAACTGTCTAAACTACGATCGCATTCGTGGCTCTTGCCACGACATACTTTGAATCGTACTCTCTACCGATTATGCTATGTTGTGGAACCCTTCCATTGGGCAATTCGCAAAATTGCCCTCTTTGGAAATTCGAGGGAATAACACAATATACAACGGCTTTGGCTATGATCATTCTAATGATACTTATAAGGTGGTTGCCTTTTCTTACTATAATGGGTTATCTGAAGTTCAAACTCATGTGCATACTATGGGCACCTATTTTTGGAAAAGGATTCTGAATTTTCCTCGCGGTCTTTGTAAAGAATCAGGAAAGTTCGTTAGTGGAACTCTTAATTGGTTGCCATATGATCATTCAATTATTGTTTCTCTTGATTTGGAGAAAGAGTCTTATCGATAGCTATTGCTGCCTGATTATGAATTTGAGTATTTGTTTTGTAAATCCTTATGGGTGCTGAAGGATTGCTTGTGCATACTTTCTTCTAATTTTGGTTGTTCTTCGGAGGTTTGGCTTATGAAGGAATATGGAAATAGAGAATCTTGGACTAAATTGTTCCATGTCCCTCTAATGGGAAGTGTTAGTTGTGGTATTTATGAGAGGGCACTTTATGTTTATGAGGATGATCACACATGTTCCTTGCAACAGTAAAATAGATGTGCTACTGCCAATTGGGTGTCAAAGTCAGTAGCTAACAACATGTTTACGGGTGACCATGTGACGATAAATGACATTGTGGATTTTGTGGGGAAAAATTACTCTGTGAATATCACCTTTTGGAGAGCTTGGAAAGCAAAACAGATGGCTAAGGAAATTGTAGAAGATAATGCTGCACGACAATATAGTCTATTATGGAGGTATTCTGCGGAGCTTGAGAGAGTATGTGCCGGTAACTCGTGCAAGATCAACATGGAGAGACCACATCCAACTTTACAGCCTAGGTTTAGAAGCTTTTATTTTTCCTTTGATGGTTGAAAAAAAGGATTTTTGACAACATGTAGACCTTTTATCGGTGTTGATGGTTGTCATCTAAAGACTAGATATGGAGGACATCTTCTTATTGCAGTTGGAAGAGACCCAAATAATCAATATTTTCCTTAAGCATTTGGAGTGGTCGAGACTGAAACCAAAGAATCGTGGAGATAGTTTCTAACATTGTTATTAGAGGATATTGGACAGGATAAAAGATGAGTTTTCATATCTGACCAATAAAAGGTATTTATGTCGTTGCTTGTAATTATGTTGTGTTTATTATTCTGATTCCTATTTGAAGCAGAAAACGCAAAGTTCATTTTTTATGCTTATATATACTTGTGTTTTTATTGTAGGGGTTGATTTCTGTTTTTGTGGAGATGCCTCAAAGATTAGAACATAGGTTATGTCTGAGGCATCTATATGCCAACTTTAAGAAAAGGTTTGGTGGAGGCACAAGCACTCTAATAAGAGATCTCGCGATGGAGGCAGCTAAGGCAACCTACTTGCAAGCTTGGAAGAAGAAGATGTCAGAGTTGAAAGCGGTCAATCCGAAGGCATGGGAGTGGCTGATGGGTTTTCCCACAAAGTCGTGGTGTAAGCATGCTTTGTCTTTTTATCCTTAGTGTGATGTATTAATGAATAATATTTCAGAGGCATTAAATAGTAGTATCTTGGGTGCTAGGGCCAAGCTAGTTTTAACTATGTGTGAATGGATTGGGCTTTATTTGATGAATAGGATGGCAACTTTACAGTATAAACTAGGTAGGTACGAAGGTAGGATAATGCTACACCTATGAAGAGATTAAATAAGGAGATTGAACTTAGTGGAGGATGGTCACTACACTGGTCTACACAAACATCTTTTCAAGTTACTCATCATCTTAATAGTAGTGGTTTTATTGTTAACTTAGATAAAATGACTTGCACATGCAACTTTTGGGAGTTAGTAGGCATACCTTGTAGACATGTTGTAGCAGCTATGGGTTTTAGAAATCAAAATCCTGAGGACTTTGTTGATGACTATTATACAAGGGAAGCATATGAACTTTGTTATAGTTTTAGTGTTAGTCCTATTAATGGTCAAGATATGTGGCCTACTGTTGAAGTTGAAGACATGCTCCCCCCACAATACAAGAGAGGTCCTGGTAGACCAAAAAAGTTGAGGAGAAGGGAAGCTGATGAAAACCCAAAGACCGGAAAACATAATACTTGGGGTCTTAATAGGTGCACAAATTGTGGCCAGCTCGGTCATAGTGCTAGGGGTTGCAAAAGCACAGAAGTAAACCTGTCTGCACAACAAAGAAAGGTATAAAATCACTTAAATATTTTGTATAATTTTTTTTTGGTACTTAAGTCTTTATAAGCCTAATCATGTTTATTTTTACAGAGAAAACCCAAAAAAAATGCTCATGCAGCGACTACCTCCAATGCACCTGCAACTGAACTGCTGCTTCAAATGCAGAAACACCTTCTAATACACCTGTCACTACTGCTTCAAACGCACATGTTGTGACTGCATCTAGTGCCCAAGTTTCACATGTTACTACTGTGCCTGTTTTGACTGCATCTAGTGCCCAAGTTTCACATGTTACTACTGCACCTATTAAAAAGGTAAATGTAGCAGATGTTGGTGTTATTTTGTACTTGTTTGCCTTATTAAGTGCCTTATGCATTCCATTTTTTTCTTCTGTTGCACTTGTGTTAACTTGACAGAGTAAAGATAATAAAACAAAGAAATCTGCCTCTAATATCAATTCTAATGTACATGTTGTTGAATGTAATCAAAGTGGTGTTGTTGTTGAACTTAATGCACCAATTGACAGTCATTTAAATGACGGCGACGATGATGAAATTGTAGCAGCTGTCGAGGAAGCAGAACGTGCACTTGGCATTAAAACGGTTCATGCAAGCCAACCCACGCCATCTTTGAAAATTCAAAGGCAAATTGCCAAACCATTAAGTTGCACTGCAACACAAAAGGTATGTTGCCGCTTATGTTGAACCATTATTCTTTCATTTGAAAGTTTG